>JAEIGA010002590.1_pt1 | contig 28778 bp, 50 predicted proteins | sample 9270691 | NCBI WGS metagenome assembly JAEIGA01 (sample SAMN17057246, study PRJNA624740) | gut metagenome | biome: biome; isolation source: fecal sample | host: Bos grunniens | place: China: Xizang | collected 2019
CATTCTTAGAATCGGACATCGTGCGCATTAGGGGTGTAGTATATTATGATTAAGAGTGATTCAAAAACCAAGAAAACAGCCGTAAAAACGACTAAAAAAACAACTACTAAAACGGCTAAAAAAACAACACAAAAAACGACAAAAAAGCCGAAAAAAACTCAGATTGATTACGAAATACGAAGACTTACAAAGATTTTCGCAAACATAGAGAAAGAAAAGCTAGACCTTTGTAAAAAGTTAATCGAAAATGCTGCTTTTATGGCAGTATCGCTTAAGGATTTACAAGAAACCATTCAAGAAGACGGTTGGGTTGAAGAGTATCAAAATGGAGCTAACCAGAAGGGCAAAAAAACCGGCTCAGCAGCCATGTTATATGTCAAATTATCAAATAATTACCGACAAATCATAGCAGACCTGGTTAAACTGCTTCCGAAGTCTGAACAGGAGTTAGCGAGGATGTCTTCCAATCCGATGCTCGACTTCTTAAACGATGATTAAAACTCCGCTTGATTCGACTAATTACATTCTCAAATATTGGAATGATATTGAGGCTGGGAAGATAGTAGCTTGTGAGAAGATCAAGAAAGTTTTTAAGCAACTAGCAGCCGATACGCAGTTAAAAACTACGACTTATCATTTTGACGTAAAGAGAGCTAGTCGACCAATATTCTTCCTAGAGAGCTTTTGTAAGCAAAGTAAAGGCGCTATTGGAAAACCTTTAAAACTTGAGCTTTTTCAAAAAGCATGTATTCAAGCAATATATGGATTTGTTGATAACAACAATCTAAGAAAATATACTGAGGTCTTATGGCTAATGGCACGAAAGAACGGAAAATCCGTTGTTGCTTCTGGTCTAGGACTTTACATGATGATAGGTGATCATGAAGGCGGAGCCGAGGTTGACTGTTTAGCATCTAAAAGAGACCAGGCTAAAATCGTGTTTGACGAAGCAAGAAACATGGTTGCTCAGTCACCATATCTCAGAAAATACATAAAAAGACGTAGAACAGACCTATACTCCGATTATAATTTCGGAGTATTTCAACCTCTGGCCAGCGATTCAAACTCGCTAGATGGTCTTAACCCTCATTGCGGTATCATTGACGAGCTCCACTCTCTCAAGGACCGTAATTTGTATGACGTTATTAAACAGGCTATGACTGCAAGGTCACAGCCTATTTTATTGCAAATAACCACTTCTGGAATGAATCGAGAAACCATTTTCGATTCACAGTACGAATACGCAGAAAAGGTAATTAACGGCGATATCATAGACGAACACTTCTTAGCGTTCATGTATGAACTTGATTCTTCGGAAGAATGGTTGGACGAGTCAAAGTGGATTAAAGCTAATCCAGGACTCGGAACTATTAAAAAAATTGAGACGTTAAGAAACAACGTTGAAAAGGCTAAGAATGATTCATCATTTAAACCAACCGTTCTTACTAAAGATTTTAACGTTAAAAACGTTGAAGCTGCTACCTGGTTAACTTGGGAACAACTCAACAACGAGGAATTATTCGACATAGAAGAAGTTAGGAATACTTATGCTATCGGCGGTTGTGACTTATCAGCAACAACCGATTTAACATGTGCTACTCTCCTAATTCGCAGACGAGGCGACGAGAAATTATATGTTCTTCAGCATTATTTCTTACCACGCTCTCGAATTGACGAACTGGAAGCTACTAGCTCCAAAGAAGCGCCTTATAAGATTTGGGAAGAACGAGGACTTATTACTTTCTGCGAAGGAAACATGGTTCAATATTCGGACGTTACAGCATGGTTTAGGAAGATGCGTGATGAATACCAGATTGATTTGTGGCGTTGTGGTTATGATAGAGCTCTTGCCGGTTACTGGGTACAAGAAATGGAGGGCGAGTTCGGATCCTCTGCGATGGAAAAAGTAGCACAAGGACCATTCACATGGACAGCTCCAATGAAAGAACTTGGCGCCCAGCTTACAGATAAACGAATAAATTATAACAATAATCCAATTTTGAAGTGGTGCTTATCTAATACCGGTATTAAGTCCACAGGAACGGTTGAAAGCATTCAGCCTACAAAGATTCATAAAAACAGAAGAATTGACGGTATGGTCAGTCTTTTGAACGCATATGTAATTTATGTCAAATACAAAGAGGATTACTTAAACCTTGTAGGATAAGGAGAAAAAATGTCTATTTTTGACGTGTTTACACGAAAAAAACAAAACACAGATAAAGAAGTAACTAAAACTCAGGCTATCAACGTTGAGACCTGGCATTATTACAGCTACAACGGAGATATTTTCAAACAGGATTTGATTGTTGCTTGTGTTGACGCTCTGGCACGAAATATTGCTAAAGCAGAACTAAAAGCCGTAAGAAAAACAGAACCTAATAAGGCAGCAGAAGTTGTAACGGACTCAGACGTTGCAAAGGTTTTAAGTAGGCCAAATGAGTATATGACGCAGTACGACTTTTTATACAAAGTAGCTGCGCTTTATTTCGCAACAAATAACGTTTTTATCTATCCAGAATATGACTCAAAGGGCAAGTTAATTGCACTTTGGCCAATAAATTATAGGAACTTCAGACTTCTTGAAAAAGACGGAGTAAAAATAGCAGAATTTCAGCTCAATTACTTTAAAACCTATTATGTTCCATACAAGAGATTAATTCATTTAAGAAATCATTTCTTTGAAGATACTCTCTTTGGAGATTCTGACGAAGCACTTAATCCAGCTATTGAACTAATAGGAGCTCAGAATCAGGGCATAATTAACGGCATCAAAAACAGTGCCATCATTAGAGGTATTTTAAGTTCAACTAATGTAATTAAACGTGAAGATATAGAAGCTGCAAGAGCTCAGTTCATTGAAGATAACTTAAAAGCGTCAAATAACGGCGGAGTAATCGTAGTTGATGGAAAATTCACATATAAGGATATGGAATCAAAACCTTATATTGTAGACGCTGACACCATGAAAGCTGCTCAGAATAAAATATTCAGTTATTTTGGAGTGAACGAAAATTTCTTACAAAACAAGTTCACTCCTGAAGAATACGAAGCGGTTTACGAAGGAAAACTTGAACCTTTTGTAATAATGCTAACACAAGCAGCAACAGCCATTATTTACACACAAGGTCAAATAGGTTTTGGAAACAAAATTGAAGCATCGATGAACCGTGTTAAGTATCAGTCTACAGCGGCAGCAGTTAGAGTTATTAACGCTACCAAAGAGCTTGGATTGTTTACACGTGATGAATACAGAGAAATGTTAGGATATCAGCCACTTGGACCAGAGAACGGCGGAAATGACATTTTGATTGCTACAAATAACTATTCAACAACAGAAGAAGGAGAGGAAGAAGATGCCTAATGTTGAAAAAAGAGCCTTCCTTTGCGAAGTAAGGACAAGGGAAGACGAAGAAAGAGGAAAAATATTAGAAGGAGTGCCAATCGTTTTCAATCAGAAAACAGATTTAGGTTGGTGTTTTGAAATTATCGAACCAGAAGCGCTCGACAAAACGGACATGAAGGACGTTCGCTTCCTGGTTAATCATGACACTAACTCTATTCCTTTTGCTAGAAGTCGAAATAACAATAAAAATAGCACAATGCAGCTCTCAAAAGAGGCGGACGGACTCCATATCAAGGTAACTCTTGATACAGAAAACAATCCAAGAGCTAAAGAGCTACATTCTGCCGTTGAACGAGGCGATATCGACCAGATGTCGTTTATGTTCCGTGTCGATGGGGACAAGTGGGAAGATTTGGACTCAGATCATCCTACAAGACATATAACCAGTATCTCGAAGATTTTCGAGGTATCTGCTGTAACATTCCCAGCTTATGAGGGAACCTCAATTAATGCGAGATCAACGGACGATGGTCACGCATCGCTGGAGAGCGCCAGAGAAGCATTGGACAATGCAAGGAAACTTGAGGAAGCCCGTAGTAACTTGTTAAACAAATTAAAGGAGATAAGAGCATGAATCCAAGAAAAGAAGAAATAATTGCAGAGCTTAAGCAGATCGAAGCTCGTTCTGCTGAACTTGAATCAGGCATCGAGACAGCAGATCAGGCAACTATCGAAGCTAGAACAAAAGAGGCAGAGGAACTTGCAACAAGAAAAGCAAGTCTCAAGGAAGAGCTTCAGAAGATTGAGCACGAAGAAAAAGTTGCAGAAGAGGTTAGAAACAACCCTTCACTTGCAACACCAATAACAACACCAAAGGAGAAAAGAGAAATGACAGTTAAAGAAATCCTTGCTTCTAAGGAATACGCAGAAGCATATGTTCGTAGCATCAAATCAAACGACTACAGAGAATGTAGAGAAATGTTAGACAAGGCAGAGGACAGAAGCCTTGTAACAGAAATGGTAGACGGAGGAACAGTTCCAGTATCAACAATCGTAGCTAATGCAGTAGCTCACTCATGGGCTAACGCAGAGCTAATGACACTTGTTCCAAAGGTAAATGTTAAGGGAATCTTATCAGTACCAGTTGAAACAAGCGCTTCAGCAGCAGCAGTTCACGTTGAAGGCGACGAAGCACCAGCTGAAGAAGAACTTGGAATTGATAAAGTTCTTATCGAGCCAATTTCTATTAAGAAGTGGATTGGCATCTCTGATACAGTATATGCTCTTCACGGTGAAGCATTCCTTAACTACATCAATGCTGAAATCGTCCAGAGAATCGTTGAAAAGGGAGATAGCGCACTTGTAGCAGCTATCAAGGCTTCTTCACTTACACAGGCAGTTACTCATGCACTTGATGAAGACTCAATCTTAGCTGGTCTCGCAGCTCTTGCTGATGAAGCAACAGAACCAGTAGTAATCATGAGAAAGTCTCTCTTCTACAACACATATGCAGCTCTCAGAGGAACAGACGGACACGCAATCTTCCAGCAGACACCAGAAAACGGTAAGGTTGTTAACTACCTCAACGGCGCAAGAGTTATCTTCTCTTCAGCAGTTGCAGCTGATGAAGTAATCGTAGGCGATATGAGAGGTGCTCTTATCAACCTTCCAAACGGTGAGGAAGTAGAGTTCACAATCGACAAGACATCTAAGGAAGCTAGAACAAACAACATGATCTATTGCGTAGGTTCTCAGCTTGCTGGATTCGGTGTAGTAAGACCAGACTTCTTTGCAGTTGTAAAGGCTGGAGCATAAATGAAGGTTAGAGTCCTTAAAGACTCAATGGTTCTTGTAAGTGCTGGCTCGGTTGTGGATATCTCAGCTGAGCAAGCACGTTTACTTGGACCAAGAGTAACAAAGGAAATCGCACCGAAGAGCGTCGAGAAGGTTCAGGAGCCAATCAATGAAGCAGAAGAGCCAATCGAAAAAGAAGAACCAATCAAAAGAAAGAAGAAATAGCTATGACCGAAGCAGAATTAAAAACCCTTGTTAAACAAAGTCTAAGAGTAAGTACAACTACTTTTGACAATGAAATAGTAAACCTAATAGCACAAGCTGAAGACGATATATCAAAGTCATGTAATCATGATTTCGATATAACGAACCCAGATGAATGTCAAATGGTTGTCTTATATTGCAAGGGCTTATTCGGTGATGGTGACGAAAAGAGCTGGAATTTATATTCTCAGCGCTTAGCAATAATTGGAGTTAGGAAACTATGAACGGCTGGATAGATACAATCGACCTTATAACAGAAACAGTACAAACTGAAGATGCGGACGGTTTTCCGTCACAAGTTACAGAAACTAAACAGACAGTGTATGCCAATGTTAAGGCGGTTAGTCGTACAGAATTTTACCAGGCAAATGCTGCAAAGATAAATGTCGTTGCAGTGGCTGAAGTTCATATGTTTGAATATAGCAATGAAAAGCTGGTTGATTACAACGGCAAACGCTATGTAGTGGCCAGAACTTATCCAGACCGGAAACGAGAAATCGTAGAATTGACACTATCGGAGAATGAATAATGGCTGAGTTAGACATTAACTTTCCTGATGATCTATTTAGTAACCTTATCAATTCCTCATTTGAGGATATAGCCAAAGAAGCTCTGGAAGATGTGACACCGATTATGGTTGAGTCTATCAAGGATTCAATCAGAGCTGCAGAACACGGAAGCGGAACAGGCGAGTTAGTCGAATCTATAAAAGGCGTTAAGCCTAAAAAGACTAAGACGGACGCATGGGTTGTTAATGTTGGACCATCTGGCAAGTCAAAGAGTTATTACTATGACTCTAAAACACATAAGAGAAAATACCCAGTGAGCAACGCTCTTAAGGGAATTTGGCTCAATTATGGTAATGCGCATCAAGCGCCTTCACCTTGGCTAACTCCGGCTATTAATAATGCTCAAGCTGAAATACTGCTAAAAATGCAGAAGAAATGGGAGGAAATGACACGATGAACGTTAACCCTATTATCTTAGGGCTTAAAAACATATCATCTCTCGCTGCTTATCCAGTTGTGCCTGACGAGTACGAAGGAACAGCTAAAAAGTATATCACGTTCACCTATGAGGACGAACGAGGAACCGAGAGAGGCGATGATAAAGTCCTAGCAGATACGGCTTATATTCAATTAAACTTCTTTACTCCAAAGAATTATAACTATATGTCCGATAAAGAGGACATAAAAACATATCTTGAGGAAGTAGGCATCGTTTCGAGCGTAACTTCCAGAGTATATGAAATAAACAACGAGAAAATCAGACAAACCACATTTACTGTGGAAATAACGAAAGTGAGGAATTAAAAATGATTTTTAACGGAGCATATAACTTTGGTTTTTCAAAGCCAATAGTTGCAAAGTACAGCTACAACGAGGGAACAGGCGTAGTTTCTTACTCAGACGCAATACAGATTGGCGAAGGTGTCAACACTTCAGCAGCTCCTTCATATGCCAATGCTAAACTTTCAGGCGATAACAAGACAGTTGAAGAGGTTAACGAGTTTGTATCTGCTGCTATCACACTTCAGGTTACAAGAATGCCGCTTAAGGCAGCAGAGCTCCTTTTCGGTCACACTATCGACGAGATAGAAGGCGTTGAGCAGTCAAACGCTAACGATGTTTCAAACTTCGTTGCATACGGATTTACAACAAAAAATTCAGACGGCACTTACGATGCTTGCGTTCTTCGCAAGGTTAAGTTTGTCGAGGGCGAAGATTCATACCAGACAAAGGGCGAGTCAATCACATTCAAGCAGCCAAACCTTAGCGGTTCTGCTCTTTCTCCAGACGATGGCGGAGCTTGGAGAATTAAGAAGCTTGGTTTTGCTTCTGAAGAAGCTGCTGTAGATTGGGTTAAGTCAATTATGGGACTTGGAAACCAGGTAGCATCTGTTCAGTTCTCTAACCCAGGCGGAACATATGAAACATCAGTAGACGTTGCACTCACAACAGCAACAGCTGGAGCAACAATCTACTACACCACAGATGGTACTAAGCCATCAAGCGCTAGCACAGCTTACTCAAGCGAGATTACAATCTCTTCTGATACTATGCTTCGTGCAATCGCTATTAAGGCTGGTTCAACAGACTCTGTAATCACAACAGAGGAATACGAAATCCAGTAATTTTATTAAGGGCAAGGCTTAGGCTTTGCCCTTTTTTATTAATCATCTACCATGTTGTAGAAGGATGTTCTAGAACGTTATTGATAATATCAACAGCGTTTTTTGCTTTAAAAATAAGGGTAATAAAAATGCGAGATTTAACATACATTAAAACATCAAATAGAGAACTTCCGCTGAGATGTTCCAACTTTGTACTTGAAAAGATTCAGGACAAATTTGAAAACTTAAAATCATTTGAAGAAAAGCTCTTCAATAAAAAGCCAGATATAAAATTTTTAAATGAATTTTTGTATATGTGCGTATATGAAGGACTTCAGCTAGAAGCCTTAATAGAAAACAAACCTTGTGAAAAACTCACACCAAGAGACGTTCTGGTCCTGTGTGATTTAACTGTTTATGAACTCCAAGTAGAGCTCATAAAAGAATATACACGAGCATTTGAAATAAAAAACTAATAGACCAAGAGGAAACGGCGACCAATGACGAAGAAGACAAAGAACCTTTTGTAATTGATTTCTCTTGGCTTGAACTTGTCGCTATGTCTAAGCTCGGCTACTCGCTTATAGAAGCAAAGCATATGTATTATTGCGAGATAGTCGATAAATACAGATCATATAAAAAGATGTTCAATCTTGAAAAGCTCTCCACATACCAAATTGGAAAGCCGAAAATTGATTCTTTAAGGAGTTTTTAATGGCACTTCAAAAAATAGGCGCTTCAATCGTACTTGAAGGCGAAAAATCATATAGAGAAGCCCTAAAGGGAATAAACACAGAGCAGAAAGCTCTGCGCTCTGAAATGGCACTCTCTCAGGCCGAGTTCAAAGATGAACAGAACTCATTAGATGCTTTAACAAGTAAATATGAGATTTTATCAAAGCAGATAGAGTCTCAGAAATCAAAAATAGATGTTTATAATTCAGCTCTTGAGACAGCAAGAAAAGCTCAAGATGAATCGGCTCAGAATGTCGAGAAATACTCGGAAGAGCTCGACAAGGCACAGGCTGAACTTGAACAGATGAAAAACTCTGGGGAGGCTTCCGCTGAAGCTATCAAAGCTCAGGAAGAAGCAGTCGCTAAGGCACAAGCTCAGTTACAGCAAGCCGAAGCTGAATATAACAAGAATACAAACGCAGTTAATAACTGGCAGACTGGCCTTAATATGGCTCAAACTCAGTTAATTAAACTTGAAGACGACTTAGACAAAACTAGCCAGTATATGGAAGAAGCCAAGAACTCAACAGACGGAATGGCAACTTCTATAGACCAGTTCGGAAATGAACTTAAGAACACTTCCGATGCTGCTCTTTCTTTTGGCGACATTTTAAAGGCAAATCTTGCTTCAGAAGTCGTTATAGAAGGACTTAAAACACTTGTTAACTTAACAAAAGAGGCTGGCGAAGGTCTCTGGGAATTAGCAACAAACGCTGCATATTATGCCGACGAGATAAACACACTCTCAACCGTAACAGGAGTCTCAACTGATACTATTCAGGCTTTGAAGTATTCTGAAGAGCTTTTGGACACATCGGTTAACACTGTTACTTCCTCAATGGCTAAGAACATAAAGCAGATGGAAGCAGCCAGAAATGGTACAAGTGCAGCTCAAGCAGCATATGCAAAATTAGGAGTAAGAGTCGAGGATCTAAACGGCAACCTTAGAAATGGTGAAGAAGTATTCTGGGAAGTAATCGACGCACTCCAGGGAATAGAAAGTTCTACTGAAAGAGACGCAATATCTATGCAGATATTCGGTAGAAAAGCTCAGGAATTAAACCCACTTATTAAAGCTGGTTCCGCTGGCTTTGCTGAGATGAAAAAAGAAGCTCAGGAAATGGGCTACATCTTAGATACTTCTACTCTTGATTCATTAAACGAGACTTCAGACGCATTAGAGCGCTTAAGTAAGACAGGCGATGCTATAAAGCGTGAAATAGGCGCAGAAGTTACAGAAGTTTTTGCAGATTCACTAGATAAAATTCTAGTTGTTATCCAGGACAACGAGGAAGAACTAAAGAACGTTGCTGAAACAGTTATTCCAGCACTCACTGAAGGCGTTGTTTTCCTTGTTGAACACTTAGACGAAATAATCCCTGTTTTAACAGGTATTGCAACTGGCTTTATTGCTATGAAGGTTGAAGGCTTGGCTATGTCCGCTGTTAATACAGTTATGAGCCTATTCACAACTAAAGCAGTTGAAGCCACAGCTGCACAAGAAGGCCTTAATACAGCGATGGCTGCTAATCCTATTGGCTTAGTAGTAACTGCATTAGGTTTTGCTACTGGCGCTCTTACTTCTTGGCTTTCAGAACAGAATAAGGCTCTTGATGCTGCTAACCAGTACACAACAGCCATAACTGATGAACAGTCAGCTATATTAGAAAATGCAAGAGCAAGAGGCGAAGCTCAGAAAGCATATGCAAATAATGAGACAGCGACTAAGAATCTTCTTTCTAGATTAAAAGAGCTTAGATCTGAAACAACATTAACCAGAGAAGAACAGTCCGAAATGGCTCAGATAGTTGGACAGCTTAATGAAGCATATCCAGACCTTAATCTTGAGATTACCGAAAACGGCAACAATCTCAATATGACAAATGAGGCTATAGAAAAGAACTGCGAACTTATGCAACAGCAGTTAAACATTCAAAATGCAATGGCTGATTTGTCCGACATCTCAAAGGAACAGTACGAGTCACAAGCTAGAATGGCTCCGCTGATTAAGGAACAGGAACAGGCAACCCAGGAATATCTGGAAGCCAAGCAAGCACTCAAAGAGGCTGACGATGCAGACTTATCAACACAGTTAGCACTATATGACGCATATCAAGCTAAGTCAGCAGCACTCGTTGCTATTAATGAGCAAATATCAGCAGAAGAAGTTCTCCAGGGAGAACTTAACGAACAGTATCAAGTAGCTACTGACTACATCAACGAAAACAAGGAAGCATACGAAGCTAATCAATCAGCTATTGAAGACCTAGAAACAGCTATAGTTAATTATCACGGAAAAGCCGTTACATTAACTGGAGAAGAAGCAACAGCTATTCATGATTTAAGGGCTGCTTATGCTGGAGCAAGAGCCGAAGCTGAAGAATCAATAAGTCAACAGATAAGCCTTTTTGAAGAATTGTCTTTGAAGTCTGATTTAACGGTTGAACAGATGAAAAACAACCTTAATTCTCAGACAGAAGTTATGAATACATATTCTGAAGATATGTTGAAAGCTGCTCAGCTTGTTGAAGATGGCTTAATGGATGAAGGTCTCCTGGGTGAGATTCAAGAAATGGGACTTCAGGGCGCTGGATATCTTCATGAACTCGTAACAAGCGCAGAGGAAGACGGCGAGAAGTTCAAAGAGGTTATGGATTCATGGTCTGACATGGAAGATGCAAAGAACAATCTAGCAGACACTATGGCAGAGATTGAAACCAACTTCACAGAAACACAAGAAAGCATAGTCCAGAAATCACAGGAAACACAGGACACAATATCAGAAAATGCCGAGCATTGGAAAGAAAATCATGTTGATTTATGGGCTGGCACTTATTCAGATGTTAAAACTGCTATCGACGATTCAAAAACAGACGTTGAGAACTCTGCAAAGAAAGTAGCTCAAGGAGCAGTGAACCAGTCAAAGGACGTTCTTGAAATTGACGCTCAGGGCGAATCTGGAAAAGGAAAAGAGATAGGCGGTTCTTATGGTGGATCAGTTGCTACTGGTATTCTTGATAGTGAAGAAGCAATTCTTTCTGCTATTGATACCATATTCGATGCAGCAGACTCAAAAGCAAGAGAAAGAGCATCAAATCTTGACAGAATAATGGGCGAAGCCTTCGGAGGATAAAATGAACAACATAAGAAGTTTAATTCTAAGAAATAGAGACGGAGAGACATTCAATCTCAATAATTTAGATTCATTTATTCATAAGATTGGAGGCTTCGGCTCAGATCATAAGGTTTCATATGAACAAATCGAAGATTCATTTGTTGAGGTTTCAGATATTGTAAGACAAAAGAAAATAGTCGGAACAATATTTATTCCAACATATCAGAAATACAAAGAGTTTGTAGATTTTGCAGTTAAGAAGCCACTAACCCTTAGCTATACAACATTTGATACATTTTACATTGACGTTCAAATGGACATGATAGACAAGAGCGAAAAAGAGACAGGCGGTCTCTATTGTAAGATTCAATTAACTAGCTTAGGTCTTTTTTACAAGGTATTCACTGACAAGAACGTTAGCGGACTTAGTGAGGGTAAGAAGTACAACTACGAGTATTCTTACACATACATTAATAATGCTGCTTCTACTCTACAATTCAATGTAGATTCTCAGCGTGAGTGCCCTTGTAAGTTAATTTTATTAGGTCCAGCAACAAATCCATCTTGGACACAATACCTAAACGGAAACCAAGTAGCCACTGGCAAGGTTAATGTCACTCTTACAGCTGATGAAAGATTGATAGTTGATACTACCAAAATTCCATATTCTATCATCAAATGCAATCATGACGGAACCAACGCTCAGAACGTTTACCAGAACAGCGACTTCACAACAAAGCGCTTTATTCTGTTAAATAATGGCCAGAATACAATAAGAATTAGTCACGAAGGAGCAGACGAGCTCAACTTGTATCTTGAAAGAAGGGAAGTCTATGAAACAGTATAACGTCGAGATATTCGATAGGGATTATTCCTTCCAGGACGCTAAACAAGTTGGAAACTTTGAGTATTCCTTCGATTATTTGAGCATAGAAGAAAACACAGTTAACCTTCCATCCAATACGGTATGCAAAATAGGCGACTTTATCTTCTTAAGTTCAAATAATGAAAGCCTTGCTGGAATAATATCTTCTACAAAAAACAATAAAAACACAAAAAGAGTTAATATCAAGCCTTTTATGTCTTGGCTGGACGTGGAAATCAAAAACGTTCAGCTGACAGGCTATATTGAAGATTACCTGGAAGCAATCATCGAGAGCTTGTATGTAAATAATACGGACACATATCAAAACATTCAGCCTTTAGTAGTTGAAACAACTTCACAGACACTCGGAACCATAGTTCTTGAAAATGACACTATGAAATTATACGAGGTTATCTGCGAGCTCTTCAAAAAATACGGAGTAGTTATTCGATTTAAGGTTGATTCAGTGTGTGGACAGATTCGATGCTTGATAGGTAAGAACACAGAATTACAGAAAGTTATTGAAGCAGATCTGCCGAATATTCTTTCAAAAAATATTGTCATGCGTACAAGTGCGATGGAATCTTTTAACAAGGTTTATATCTTCAACACTGGCGAAGACTCAACAGGCGAAGAAGCAACCTATTATAGAGATGCTGACGGAACTATAACTCAGAATCCAACAGATAGAATACTTCCTGTTACTTATAAAGAAGTTGCTATAACAAGCACTCCTGAAGACTTCGACACAAAAGCCCTAGAGAAAGCAACAGACATTCTTGCAGAAGAAAAGAACAATAACTTAATAGAGCTTGAAATGCTCGAAGATGATTTACTATTTAACCCAGAAGAAATGAGCATAGGCCAAGACATACTCGTAATAAGCGAGGGCAAGTCCTATGAATCAATGCTTACTGGTTACAAACACAGAAACGGAAAAACAACATTAATTTTTGGCGCTATACGCCTTGAGTTAACAAAAATATTAAAAAGGAGATTGTAAAATGAGTATTAATTTAGTACAGTGGGAAGGCTCAACAGTAACACCAAAGCTCGATGCTATCATGTATGATGATGCGTCATACGGAATTATTAAGGGGTGCTCTATTACGCACCAGGGAACAAATCTTCTTAAAATTGCTGCTGGATATATTAAAATTGCCGGCCGACTTATCGAAGTAACAGAAGAAACTATATCTTGTCAGGTATCATCTAGCGGAACTGTAAGCGGTCAGCTCTGGATTAGACTTGACCTTAACTCAGTTACTCCTGTTCAGTTTATGAGCGAGGCAGCAGCTGTATTAACTCCATTAACTCAGGAGACAGACTGCAACTTCACAAACGGCGTATATGAGCTTCAGTTAGCAACTTATGACGTTGACGAATCAGTAATCTCAAATCTTGATGAAACTGCTCCAACACTCACAGGAATTAGAGGAGCAATCGACGATATAGAGTCAGAAGTTTCTTCGATAAAAAATGATTTAACAGCTCCAGATGATGTTCCATTTAGGTTTGGAAAAGATGCAGACGGAAATTATGGATACATTATAAACGAAGGGGGTGCAGATACAGTAATCCCTTTTAAGAGTAGAGAAAAAATAGAAAAAGTTGCTGAATATTTGACAGCCGATAACGCTTCATTAAGCCAAACATTTACAGCTGATAAAAAAGGCATATATGTTGTTTTTGGTTTATCTAATGGTGGTTCAACTCGTAGTCAATCTATAACATATACAGGAACACTAAAATATGATAGTGGAGAAAAAAGCGGTGGAAGTGGTAATACTATTGCAAAAGGTAGAGTTCTAGCTATTGAATGTGAAATAGGTGATACTATAACCGTTAATCATTCAGGTTCTGGTTATGGTAGAGGTGCTTTCGTAATTTATAGAGTAAGCTCTTGGAAGATAACAAACGCTACAGCAACTTTGAAAACTTTTGCGTCTGCTGATGGTAATATAGAAAGTTTTAGCTTAACACCTGATATTGATTATATATTAGGAGTATTAGCGATAAATTGGCAATACTATGAAAAAGTATGGGTAAAAAGAAGTGTGTGTGATGGTACTATTTCAGAAGATTATTATAATTATTTAGCTAACAAAGATGTTACCTATGATATTGAGTATTTTTCATACATTAAAACAACGACAAATACTAACATAATTGCAACACATTCAGGAATGGCGGTTGCCATAGTATTTCAAGGATATTAGTCCGTTAAATAAAAATTTTAGCACCTACTGTTGAAGGGAGATAAGGTTTGACCAAAAGAACCCTAGTTCATGCAACAGAACGCAAAAAGTAAGAAATCTAATGCTATACTCAAAGAAAAGGAGTATTTTTATGAAAAAAGGTGATGTATTTGAAGCTTCAAGCGGATATCAGCTAATGAGATTAAAAGTGCTGCTTAAGCATAAAGGTTATGAATCAGAATATGAGTATAGCGGATTCTTACCAAGATTAGTGATTACGAAAGTAACATGGAAGGCAAGATTAAGAAAATTAAGAGGTAAGAGATGGAAACCATTTACAATAGCAGATGGGAGAAACTAGGGTTCGAATCCCCCACTGTCCCACTGGGGCGGTTAGTTTAACTGGAAAAATAGCTATTATTTTATATTAAAAAATTATATAATGTTATCAAGGTAAGTATTCTCGAAAATGCTCCATCATTCCACAACAGGAGCAAGAGGGTGCTTGCCTTTTTTATTGCTAGAAATTAAGACAGGGAGAGATAAGGGAATGATAACTTTTGCACAATTTATGACAGCGACAACTTTTATATTTGGAATTTTAGCAGCTTATTTTGGAATTAAAGCACATCAACGAGATGACAAAAAAGACAACGCAAATGTAGTAACAATCATAACTACCGTTCAGGTACAGCTTGAAACGATAAAAGATGGAATTTGCGAACTCAAAAACGAGTTTAAAGCAGCAAAAGAAGATATCAAAGAATTAAGAGAAAAGGTTGTCATTTTGGAGCAATCAACAAAGTCAGCTCATCATAGACTTGACGAGCACGAAAAGAGACTGGAAAACAGATCGGACGATAGAAAGTGAAGGTGATAACATGAATATTACAGACTTGCTACCTGTGGTAGCACCAATATTAGTTATTTGTTATTTGGTAGGACTTATCGCTAAGACTATTCCATCAATTAAGGATGAATTAATTCCTTGTATTGTTGGGCTTGTAGGCGGAATCCTTGGCATAGTTGGAATGTATGTTATAAAAGACTACCCAGCAAAAGACATAATGACAGCTGCAGCAGTTGGAATTGTTAGCGGATTAGCCTCAACAGGAGCGCATCAAGCCTATAAACAGCTTAAGTCTATGATTGGTGGTGAAAAGAATGATTAAAGTAGGTGGAGCAAGAATTAATGAACTTGGCAAAGTCTCTGGAGGCAAGGACGGAGACCAGACAAAGAAGGAAGTCTGCGTTCACAATTGGTACGATGGAAAGTGGACCGATGTTCTAAGGGCTAAAGATTCTGAGATTGCTCAGAACATCGCTACTATAATGAAGGCGATTTGTGAAAATGACAATATAGGCTATGACCAGCCTAGAAGAAATACTGCTTATCAGGCATGGAAGAAATACGGAACTATAAAAGGAATCAAGATTAAATGCTCTACTGACTGCTCCGCTTCTTCCATTCTTTCAGTTATAGCAGCATTTGAAGCAGCGAATAAGAAACTTGATTTAGTATATGGAAAAAATGCACCTACTACATCAAATATGGTAGATAAGTTAATGGCAACTGGTCAGTTTGAACATTTTACAGATGATAAACATACTAAAATAAGCGATTACTTGAAAGCTGGAGATATCCTGGTAAGAAAAGGACATCATACCGTTGTAGTTCTTGAAGATGGTTCAGCAAAGGAACCGGCCAAAGAAACTAAGTGTCCGTATAAAGAGCCTACAACCACAATAAAAATAGGCTGTATTGGCGAAGGTACAAAGTGGGTTCAGTGGCATTTAAAGAGACTAGGATATAAAGACGACAAAGGAAAGCTAATTAAAGACGATGGAAACTTCGGAGCAAAGACAAAGTATGCTTTGGAGAATTTTCAGAGAGACAGAAATCTTGAAGTCGACGGAAAGTGCGGACCAGATACAAGAAAGGAATTAAAAAAATAACCTCATGATAATAAGCCGATTTTGTAAATCGGAGCTAGACTTCTTTAGAAACGAATGCAATTTCGTTAATCTGGAAACAGAAGTCTTTGAGGGGAGATCAAGGGGAGAATCACTAGAAACGATAGCTGAAAGATGCAATGTTACAATAGATTGTATCAGGAAGGTATCAATTAAAGTTAATAAGAAGATTGAAAAGGTAAAAAGGCATTTTTAGTATCTTTTCTGTATTTAAAGAGTACACTTAGCGTATATGTTAAGTGTGCTCTTTTTTTTATACCCTTAAAGTATAGAAAGGAGATACACTATGAATCCTTACAATAATGTTCTTAATATGTTTCCCCAACCTACAAACGGTATTAAATATGTAAGCGGAAGAGCTAGCGCTGAAGTTTATCAAATGCAGCCTAACTCTCAAGAAGTGCTTTTCGATAACTCGAAAGATACTTTTTACTTTATCCAAACTGACGCATCAGGCATAAAGTCTATTAAAGAATGTAACTACACAATAGTTGAACCTGAAGCTCCAGAGGATTTCGTGAAGCGTACTGAGTTTGAGCAGATAAAGTCGCAGATAGGAAGAATTGAGGATATTCTCAACCGAAACAAGAAAGAGAGGAATAATCCATGAATAGCTTAATGAATGGAAATATTTTCATGCAAGCCTTCGGCGCCATGCTTCGTGGAGAGAATCCAAAATCTTTCCTGGCAAATCTGGCTAAGAAAAATCCTATGCTCCAGGGAATGAACTTTGACAACCTTCAAAAGACAGCTCAGGAAGTGTGCGACAAAAAGGGCGTTAATATGAATGAAAAACTGAAAGAGATTGAATCACAATTTCCTAAATAGATTTTGCAAAATCACATATAAAAAATAAAAGAAAGGAGATGATCTCATGGGTGAAGCATCAAGCATGGGCGGAGATTGGATTTTTGCCTTCTTAATAATCGCTGTTTTGTTCGGCGGTGGATTTGGTGGCTTTGGTGGTGGCAATGCTGCAATGGCTGGCATGGCTACTATAGCAGATGTAAACGCTAGCAATGCAGCGCAGACATCACAGCTCAACCAGCAGTCAATCCTATTAAGTTCTGAAAGAAACAACTATGAAACCGCAAGGGTTGTTACTCAACAGACAGAAACTCTTATGAATCAGAATAACACTAACTTAATTAATGCTATTCAGGGATTCAATCAGATTGGCCAGCAGATCATGAACCAGACTAGCGTCCTTGGTTCAAAACTTGATCAGCTTGGATTCAATATGGAGCAGTGTTGCTGCAGTATCAAGACTCTTATCAAGGATAATCAGATTGCAGACCTTCAGAACCAGCTTAACCAGGCAAACAACATTGCTGTTAACTCGGCTCAGTCACAGTATTTACTCTCACAGATGGGTAAATGGACAGCTAACGCACCAGCTGCAACATAAACCAAGAGGCGGAGCAATCCGCCTCTTTATTACGGAGAAAATATGAAAGAAAAAATAGAAAATAAAATAAATGAAATAATAGAAACAATAATAGCAAAGGACTCAAAAGAAGTGACCTATAACGAGTACAGAATCCTTGAAAATAGATATAGTTTCTTAAAGTATGAAGAAGATCAAAAAGAAAGAAACAAAAAGCTATTTAGTGCAATAACAGACACCTTCTCTTCTACTCCACTTCCTCAACCTTTGCCGGATGAAAGGTAAAATTTTATGAAAAAGATTAAAGAATATGTCGAGAAGATAGCGGAAGAACTCGAAGACGCTAAGGACTACGGAGAAAAAGCTCTATGGTTCAAATCTAAAGGAAATAACGGAAGATATGTTAAATATAAGGAAATGGCTACACAGGAACTGGCTCACGCTGACAACCTACATTCTATGGCGGTTGAGGATATACACGAACTGGAAAAGACATTCCCTAATCCACCTGAAGAAATGATGGACGCATGGATTAAATCTCATAACAAGTTCATAGAAAAAACAGCATGGATTAAACAAATCCTAGCAATGTAGACCATCTGAAAAGGTGGTCTTTTTTTGTAAAAATTTTAATAAAATGCTTGACTATTGCAAGCAATAGATATATAATATAATTGTAAGGAGATAACAGGAAGGAGAAAAAAGGATGGACAATAATATGACAAATAATCAATTCAAAGGAATCATCAAAATGATAATAGCACTAATAAGAAATAACACTCCGAAAGAAGAGTTGATTGAATATCTAAATGAATTGATAAAAGATTAAAAACTAAATAGGGTAGAGAGCAAGGGTGGTTTCCTTACAAAATATTCCTGAACCACCCAAGCTCGTTAAAAAAATTATAAATCAGGAATACAAAAACAGTCAATATAGGAGATCAGATATGGCACGATATACAGAAGCACAGAACAAGGCAACGCAGAAATATATCAAAAACAATTATGACAATATAGTTGTGAGAGTTCCTAAAGGTAAGCGTGAAGAATACAAGGCACACGCAGAAGCTCTGGGAAAGAGCCTTAATCAATTAATAATTGATTTGTTAAATGAATCTATGAAGGGTTAAACCCTTATTACATAGTGCCATGATATGAAAGGGGATGATATATGATTTGATTTAAAATAGGTCAAAAAAAGGATACGAGAATATTTCACAAAAAAGGGAAGGCTTAAGGCCTTCTCTTTTTACGATTTCTTGGGGACGCTTTGGGGACGTTTGATTAAAAAATAACATATTTTTATTATAAAAAATTGAAATAATATTATAAATAAATATAACGCAAAGCCTTTATTTACAAGGGAATTGCAATAAAATAGGCTTCCTTGCTGGAAGCCTTAAAAATGCGGATAACAGGAGTTGAACCTAATCAATTATAGCTTATAAACCTTGAAAATATAAGGAAGTGTCATTTTCTTGGGGACGTTTTAGGGGACGTTTTGAAAATCCTCTGTTAATTTTTGGTTTGCCAGAGAGTCAAACTTTCGCTGTTCTTCCTCTAAAGCGTGACGGTAAATCTTTTTCATAGTATAATCACTTTCCCAACCGGCTCTGTTCTGTATTGCCTTATCAGGTAAGCCCAAATAATGAAAATATGAACTTGCAAAATGCCTTAAGGAATGGAATCTGAAAGACTCAAGACCGATTTTCTTTAATTTCTTGTGAAATCTATTTGAAATCATATTAGGATTGCACGAAAACAGGTTTCCTTCTCTGCCTTTGAAACGATTAATAACAAATTCCGGGAACTCAATAAATCTATCACCGGCAGCAGTCTTTGTTTTTTTTAGTACCCACTCGGTACCGTTCCAGACCATAGCCTTTGATACATGAACAACATTTCCTTTGATATCATCCGAAGTAAGAGCGCATATCTCGCTTCTTCGCATCGGACCGAAAGCAGCTAGACAAATTGCATCTAACAGCTCCTGATCATCAATATTCATTAAAGCCTTTATATCATCGTTCGTTGGAATGTACTCTTCTACGACATCTTTTTGTGGAAGTGTCGTATTAAGAACAAACTCAGGACGGTACATCTTCATAACTGCAGATAATAGTCCGTGAATATTACGGCAAGACTTAGGGCTTTTCGTTTTAGCGTGATTGTTAATAAAGCTCTGAACCATTGTTTGCGTAATATTATTGATAGGAACAAACTTCAATCCTTCAAAATCCTTTTCAAATGCCCTTCGGTATTCTCTAAGGGTTGATGGCGCCAGAACGGAAGCTCTACTATCTATGTATTCAGCCATAGCCTGTTCAAGAGTAATATTCTTTGAAAAGTAACTATAATTAGCTTTAATCTTTGAAGCCTCAAGAAGAGCTTCTTTAGCGGTTGGCCTAGTTACAGATATTTTCTTTCCATTTAATCTGAATTGTACTCTATAATTACCTGATCTTTTCTCAACTTTCATCCTCTGCCTTCTTTCTGCAAGGACACGATAAAATCAACTTAAGAAGTTCATCATATCTTTTGTCCTTGTCTTGTACGGCTTGTAATAGTAAATCCATCCTTTTATCTTTATAGCGGACCTGTTCCTTGAGAAATTCAATGCTCTTGGCAGCAGTCGCACGTTCTTTATCTAATTTCTCATGATATTTAATCTTTTCTTTATCAAACTGAGATCTTAAGAGTTCGATTTGATGCTCAAGCTCTTCGATGCGTTGAATCTTATATTTAAGAAGAGACTTCATGGCCTGGATATCCATTGTGTCATCTTCTTCGATGCTCTCAATATCAAGAAGAGCTTTGGCCACAGGACGGATTGTTTCGTCGTATTTGAAAGATAATTCCTCTGAACCTTCAGAAAACAATCTGGAAAGAGTAGACTTAGCCAAGTAGTCTCCGTTCTTTTCCATCAGCTCCAGAATGTCAGAATAAGACAATCCTTTTTCTACTCGAACCTCTTTAAGCCTTAAAATGATATCTTTAGTGTTCGTCATACAAAATCTCCTTGTTTTTTTGAAAAAATACAATAAAACTGTGAAAAACCTCTGAAATGAAATAACCTTTACTCAAGGGGTGGACAGTATGAACATAGTAGACTTCATTGAAAAATTCATGAAAGCAGACGAAGACACGAAGCAGAAAGTAGAAGAAATATTGTCCGCTTCAGAAGCTGAGAACGAGAGTCCCCTTGAATATCCCTGTAAATATCCGATTCAGCACTAACTCACTTCTCGTTCTCAGCATTTAATAAAGTTTTAACAGCATCCTGGATATGCTTCGGAGCTTTCTGATAAGCATCATATAATTGTGTCATATAAGAAAGAAGTCTTTTATCCCTTCCAGTATCTTCTTCTTGAGTCTCAATAAGAAGAGACATTCCCTTCAAATCTTCAACAGAATAATCATGACTAGAGAGCTTAACAGTTCCCTTTGGTGCTTCAAATGAATATTCAGTTGCTTCAATAGAAGAATTTGGATTAACATCAAAGCCCATCAAGTATGCTGGATTACATTTAAGAACCTGAGCCATTTTATAAGCAGTAGAAGTATTAGGAGCATGAACACCATTAACATATTGACTGATGTTTGACCTATTTACTCCAGACTTCTCAGAAAGCTCAATGGCCTTCATATTTCTTTCAGATAACAAAGCACGAAGTCGCTTAGAAGTTTCTTCATATAGTTCTTGATCTCGTTTCTTTTCTATCATACACATATCCTCCTGAAAGCATTATAACAGAAAAAATATAAAAAAGTTCAATTAAGTTAAACAAAATGATTGACAGACAAAAACAAACGAGTTATATTATGTTCAAGGTACTTAACAAATACTTAAAAAAACCTTAAAGAAATCATAAAATGAAAGGAGTAGCTATGGTTAACATCAATAAGTTAAAAGGAAAGATGATTGAGAAATTCGGAAGCCAAAAAGCATTCGCTAAAGCTGCTGGAATATCAATCGGATGTCTTAGCTATAAGATGAACGGAAAGAGAAAGATTACTTATTCAGATGTTGTTGAATGGTCAAATCTTCTGGAAATAGAACAGAAAGACATAGGAGCATATTTTTTTGAACAAAATGTTCAAGGTGCGTAACAACAACACGAGGAGAAAGCCTATATGAACACACGAAAAATAAAAGCACAAATGGAGCTATTAAGTCTTACTCAACAGATGCTGGCTCCAATGCTAGGAGTAACAAAAGCAACTTTAAATAAGTACATAAACCATCCTGAGCTTATGACCATCAAAAAAGCTAAGGAACTTTGCACCATATTACATATGGAGATAGGAGAAATAATATGAGCAAATTTGGATTCGGATTATTTATCGTCGGAATGGCAGCAGCTGATTCAGAATGGCTCTGGTTCCCTGTTCTCTGTATGGGATTAGGAACGCTGTTAATGAGATTAGGGGAGAGAAAATGCTCAAAGTAATATTACTAACTCTCTTCCTTATATATCAGAAACAGAATGAATATGTTCCAAGCGTTGAAGAATATGTTTCGCCACCTGATCTAAGAGAACCGGTACACGCTACCTGGTACGTTAACCCAAATAATAACCACACGGCGAACGGTGGAAACACTTTTATTGGTTCGTGTGCATCGAATAGAGAACACTTAGGAGATGTTGCAGCTCTCTACTCTTCCGATGGTTGGTTTTATGGGTACCTAGATTGTAACGATGTAGGCGGAACGGAAGGCATAAAGAACGGAACAGTTATTGACATATACGCAGAAGACATCGACCAGATATACAGAACCGCTGAAGAATGGGGAACAGAGTTTTACATCGTCTGGATAGATGCGGAGGGATAAATGGAATATCAAAACATAATCGAATGGCTAGACGCAATCATCGAAGCAAAGAAAACAATCTTTAATAACTATAAATTTGGAGACTGCTTAGTCTTCAGAGAAGAAAAGACAACAGCTAAGAGACCACGACTTGTGGTACCAGAGAAGACCTTTAAGGCACTTCTAAAGCATATAGACGCAACAATATATGAAAAACCTCATATGACAATTTCTAATTCATGGATTATGCGTTCCTTCATATATAAAGGCGTTGAGATTGTAACTTTAACAAAATAAAAGAACGCTTCCATTGGAAGCGCCCTCAGTGAGAATAACAATATTCCTATATGAACATCTTTATTATATCAAATCTAATCTCTGGGGGCAAGTCCAAAAAGCGTTAAATTCAATATTTTTTAAGAGGTGGGAGTCCTCTTAAAACTGCTAATTAGGATATTAAACTTGTGAACAAAGGGGATTAGAAATGTATATACGAAATGAATATCACTTGGGAAAAATAATCCAAGTTGAGAATCATTATCCAGGGAACTTTGGAGCACCTGGAAAGAAAAGAGCTCCGAAGAGAAATCGGAGCTCTGACGAAATAGCACGTCAGAACCAATCCAACAGGGAGAAGAAAATCCAAAGGTTAATATTGGCCAACTTCAAAGAAGGCGATTGGCATCTGATCTTAAAGTATAAGCCGGACTCAAGACCGGCAACCTATGACGAAGCCCAGAACCTGTTAAAAGTCTTCTTGGCAAGAATGAGGCGTGAATATAAAAAGCGAGGGCAGCAGTTCAAATATATTGCCGTCACTGAACGAGGAAAGAAAGGACAGGCTCTCCATCATCACTTAATCATCGAGAACCTAGACGGAACAGTCGAACTGGTAAAGAAGCTCTGGTCAGGATTTAAGAACTTTATAGACCTATACGACGACGGAGACTATGAGAATCTAGCCTCATATATCGTGAAAATCGAGACCAAAGAGGAAAAAGAACACGGAAAAGCCTCCTATTCTCGAAGTAGAAACTTGATAACTCCTAAGCCAAGGCGAAAAAAGATGCTGCGTAGAAGTTGGCCAGAAGAGCCAAAACCGAAAAAAGGTTACGAGATTGATAAAAACTCAATCTTCAATGGCATTAACCCTGTTACCGGGTACCCATACCAACACTACTCAATGAGAAAGATTCGAGGTGAGACCATATGCCAGATATAAAAATCTATATTGAGTCCACCTATAAAGGACCTAGCAAGACAGCCGGAGTTGGAATGTACCTTATCGAGTGGGTAAAGGATGGAATACCAATAACAAGACAAGGATTTGTCCACCAAGAGGAAGGAACAGAAGCTCAAATCTGCCTTAAGGCTATGATAAATGCTTTTCATATCCTCAAGAAACCATGTCAAACCCTTATAAATACTCAGAGCCGAACCGTTTTTAACACCATCAACAATGGATGGCTTGAAGGATGGCAGCAGTCAGACTTTAAAAATGCCAAGGGAGAAGAGGTTAAAAACAAGGATTTGTGGCAAATGTTCTTAGAAAAAACCACTATCCACTCCTACTCTATTTCGACTGGCCATCATGAATATAAAAATGTCATGCAGTCCGAGTTAAATCAAGAATTTGAAAGGTGGAGAAATGAGCAAATCAATAATACAAAACAAAACAAATAAATTTGAGCGTGAATGCTTTATATGTCGGATTCAAGCAGAACGTGACGGATATTATGGGGAGCTTCCTCATACTGGGCTACATAAACATCATTTGATGCACGGTACAGCCAATAGAAAAAAGGCTGAACACTTCGGCTTGTGGGCTTATGTATGCGAGGCTAGGCATCACGAATACGGACCAGAAGCACCACACGCTAACGCTAAAGTTGATATGGCTCTAAAGCAGATAGCACAAAGAGCATTTGAAGAGAAATACAGCCATGAAGAATGGATGAAAGAATTTGGAAAGAATTATCTAGGAGGTGAATTGTTTTGGTTATGACAGAAGAACAGATCAGGAAGAGTTTTGAAGAAGCAAGCAACAAGAAAAATCAATTAAGGATTCTTGCTGATATGAACGTATGCTCCGTGAGAGAAATCAAAGAAACACTCGGACTACAGCCACCAAAGGCACCTATGCCAGAAGTAGCAAAGAATGTAATTTATGCAACCCTGGATAGTATCGAGGCAAAGATAAAGCAAGTTGAAACACAGCTTAAGGAGCTTGAGGAATACAAAAAGACATTAGAGAAAGATTATACAGACTTAGCAAAGTTTATGGAGGTTAAGAGATGATAGGAACGTGTATGTATTGCTCAAATGAAAGAATCGTTGAAGATGCAGAAGTAAAAGACTTCGCAGACCATAACGGAATAAGCGTTGAAATGGCAGCAGACGCAGTGGCAGCTCGCCAATGTAACTGCTCAGGAGCGACATTCTTCAGAAATCGTGAAGAAAAAATCAAAATGGCCACAGATTACATGGAGTGCCACTTTAAGAAAGACCATAAAACACTTGAGCTGGCAAAGGTAGCAATCGACACCGTAGCATCAGAGCTTGTGGAAAAGGTCACATTCAAGAAAGGCAAGAGAACATATACTCTCTCACTTGATGCAAGAGGTTGTTTGAAGTTTAAGAACGAATTTAAAGATACAGACGAAGAAAAGTTTTAAAGGAGGCCTATATGAACGAATTAGTAAAAATTGAGAATGACAGAATGATAACAACATCAAGAATGATTGCAGAGACATTCAACAAGAGACATGACAATGTTTTGAGGGATATCGAAAACCTTAAAAAAGATCTCCTCAATTTTGAGGAGATGTTCTTCGAGACAGAAACACAGGATAGCTACGGAAGGCAGCAGCGCATATACGAGATTACAAGAGACGGATTCTCACTTTTAGCAATGGGCTTTACTGGCGCCGAGGCTATGCAGTGGAAATTGAAATATCTTGAAGCCTTTAATAAGCTGGAAGCCTTTTGGAACTCTCCAGAGCAGATTATGAGTAGAGCTTTAAGGATAGCAGATAAGACCATAGCATCACTTGAGCAGAAGCTCCAGCAGAAAGATTTTCAGATTGAAGCTCAGAAGCCTAAAGTTTTGTTTGCTGATGCAGTAGAGACCTCAAAGACATCAATCCTTGTTGGAGAGCTTGCAAAGATAATTTGTCAGAACGGATATCAGATCGGACAGAAGAGACTCTTCCAGTGGTTAAGAGAAAACGGATATCTGATGAAAGCAACAAACCTTCCAACCCAGAGATATATCGAACAGGGATTATTTGAGATTAAAGAATCCACTATTCAGACACCTGATGGAGCAGTTCGAATCACCAAGACAACAAAAGTAACAGGAAAAGGGCAAATTTACTTTGTAGACAAGTTTTTGAGAGGTGCTTAATGGAAGAATATTTCAAAGTGTATGACGAATTAAGGGAGCAATATCCCTTATACATGATTCTCAAGCAAATTAACAGACGCTGGAGAATAGAAGTCTACGGAAGAAAAATGGCTGAGAATGGTTCAGACGCAGTAATCATCACAGCAGAGCACGATTCAAGAGGACAGTGCTTCATAGATGCTGGAAAACTTCTCGAAGGCAGCAGAGCCAGGATAGAAGACTTGAAGAACAACTTAAGCGAGATTCACAAAGCATTTATGAATCACCTGTAGGAAGGAGCCAATTATGTGTGAAACAAAAGAACTAATGAACTTTTCATCAATAGTGCTAGAGGCATTCAAGCAAGACCTAATCAGAAATGCAAAAGAAAACTTAACACCTGGAGTGGTTAAGGATTTGAAAAGATGTATAACATCAGTTCTAACTGGCGAACCATATGACCAGGTAACAGAAGAAGAAATAAAGATAGCAACAGGGGAATAAACAAGAGAAAGGGGAATGTATATCATGATCAACTTAAAAGCAAAAGGACAATTTCAAGAAATAATAAAAAAATACTTAGATGAAAACGCAAGCGAGGTATTAACCGAGAAGATAAACTCTGGAGATAAAACTCTTTCAGGTTGTGAAAATTACATCAAAAAAGAGGCAAGGAAACAATCCACAGGCGGTTGCGCTTGTATAGAAGATGCAGTGGTCTACGGATGGGCTATTCACTACTTCGAGGAAGACGAAATCAAAGAAAAAGCAAAGGCAGCAGTCAAAGCAGAGGTTAAAACTCCTGAAACTACTCAGAAGGAACAACCTAAAAGTGAAATAAAAAAAGAGCAGAAGGCAGCAGACGAAAAGAAGGCAGCAGCTCCAAAAGATGAACTCAAAACTGAGCAGATGTCTATATTTGATTTCTTAGGAGAATAGTTATGAGCGTACCAAGAGAAGTGATGAAATTTATGAGAACTCATGTAGGCTCATGGACAACATATGTTTCATGGATAGATAAAGGGCCTATAGTCAGGACATGGGGATATCATGAAACGAAAAAACATGGCTTTGAATACACAGAAGTTATGAGAGAAACCCTTGAAGGGATTCAAATTAAAAATATAGACCTAGTAGGCATGGCTGGATATGTAGTTATCTATGATGCGGAACGACAGGGATATTATGGAACGATAAATAACTGGATGGAGCATCATAATAAGCCACTAGGCATCTATACAAAAATAATTAACCTTCAAACCATCTTTGAAGATAAAAGGTTTAAATATTGTGCGTATAAAGAGCGATTCGGTAACTTAATGGAATATCTAAAGCTCTATGTTGAACACCCTGAAATCGAGTTGATGGCAAAGTTGAATATTAAGCCTTCAAAAATGCTAATTAAGAAATGCCAGGATAAACAATTTTGTAGATTCTTGTTTGAGCACAAGGAAGACTTTGAAAAGTCTATATATACTCCGACAGAGATTACTTACGCATATAAAAACCACATGAGCTTAAGAGAAGCTGCACACAAACTTTTTGATAAAAGATGGGCTGAAAAATCTACTAAAGATTGGCCAAATATAAAAACAAAAGGCTTAGACCGAGTAAAAATAGCAAATTTTGCATACAAACAAGGATTTGCCAGTTATAGAGACTATTGGAGAGCAATTAATTATCTAGGCTATGACATATTGGACACCAAAAACATATATCCAAAAGAATTTGATAGAATGCACGATTTAAGAATTGATGAATATCACTCAAAGAAAGACCAGGAAGACGCAAAGAAGAAAAAACAATTAAGCAATCAGATTAAGAAAGTAGCTGAGAAATATAAGCCAGCACTTATCGAGGATGAAAAATTCTGCGTAATCTTTCCAGAAAAAGTGATGGACTTTAAGCGAGAGGGAAACAGATTACATCATTGCGTAGGCAAAATGGGCTATGACAAGAAGATGGCAGAGGAAAGAAGCCTCATAGCATTTATCCGAAAAAAGAAAAAGAAAGACATACCTTTTGTCACAGCAGAAATCAAACTAAACGGTACGCCAGCTCTAGTTCAGTTATACGGAGACCACGACACAAAGCCAAAAGAAGAAGTCAGAATATTTGCTGAACAATTCACAAAAGAGATTATCAACCAGGTAAAAGAAAGGCGAAAGCATGAAAAAGTTAATAATTAAACCAAATTGCATAAAACAAAAAGACGAAAACGTAGAAAAGATAATTGAACAATGGACCTCTAGTTCAAGCGTTGTAGTAGTTCCACCAGGATATGACGTTGAAGTTGTAGACGATGGCCGAAATGAAGTAGCAATTTATTTAGATCAGGAGATAGAGAAGCGAAAGGCAGCAGTTGAAGATAAAAGAAAGTTTGAAAAATGCAAACATTGCTTCTGGGATGAATACAGAGACGGATATCATCCTAACGGAAATCCTTGTGATAGTTGCATTGATGGAAGAAACTTTTCGCAGAAATGAGGAATAGAGCATGAAGGGAAACAGAACAAAGATTGAACAGCTGAAAAGACTTCAGCAAGAGATAAAGAACGTAACTCCAGCAGTATATGCAGCAGTAGCTATTGGACTTGTAGAGGAATACAACTGGGAACCAGAAGAAGTAAACAACCTATTCACATATACTCAAAGCCTATGGGCTGAATGCACAAAGAAAGATATATCAATGCGAGAATGGTGCTTAGAGCTTACTGGAATAGATATGCAAGGCTATGTAGGAGAAAAGGCAAAGGTAGGTGGTAAGGAATGAAACTTGAAGATAAAGCA
>JAEIGA010002591.1_pt1 | contig 28777 bp, 23 predicted proteins | sample 9270691 | NCBI WGS metagenome assembly JAEIGA01 (sample SAMN17057246, study PRJNA624740) | gut metagenome | biome: biome; isolation source: fecal sample | host: Bos grunniens | place: China: Xizang | collected 2019
CCGGTCGCCGTCAAATCAGTATTGCTACTTCATTACGCTGCCCCTCGACTTGCATGTGTTAAGCCTGCCGCTAGCGTTCATCCTGAGCCAGGATCAAACTCTCCATTGTAAAAAATTTTGAATTGTATCGTTAGCTCTAATCTCAAAGGTATTGTTTGAAATTATCTCATAGGAGATAGATAAAACTTTAGCTGCTCAAAATCTTCAAAGAACTTTATTCTAATTTGCATCAGAACTTCCTGCTTTATTTACCACTCTTTTTTTTAGAGCGGAAAAGCGGTGCAAAGATAAACCATTTTTTCGTAACCACCAAATTTTTTGATGACTTTTTTTTCGAAAAAAATTATCAGAACCGTTGTTTTTGCTATCTGACATCTGTTTTATCTGATTGCGGGTGCAAAGGTAGTGCTTTATTTTTAATTTGCAAACTTTTTCTTAAAAATTTTTAATTATTTTGGTAATTTCTTAAAATTAATGTCTATACCTATATATAATATATTAGGGCGTAGAAAATATCTACTCGAGCAAAGTGGATTTTCGGTCAATGATGGTCACGTCAATGGTATGGTAGTTGTCATTGTGGGTTTATCCCTCGCACGTGTGGGGGAGTTAAGCATTTAGCTCTATGAAAAGATTTCTACAACTATGTGCCGTTGTAATACTTCTGGCAGGTGGAGTACAACGTGCCGACGCACAAAAGTTTGCGATTAAGACAAACCTGCTTTACGATGCTACGGGCACTATAAACCTCGGAGTGGAGATGGCCTTGGCACCACGTTGGACACTCGATATGCCGAGCAACTTGAACGACTGGAAGATGTACAACGGCCGACAGTGGAAACATTACCTCACACAGCCTGAGGTACGCTACTGGTTTTGCAACCGCTTTGCGGGACACTTTCTCGGCATTCACGCCCACTATGGCCGCTACAATATTGGTAACATCGACAACAACATCAAGTTCCTCGGCACCAACTTCGGAGCTCTCAAGGATAATCGCTTTGACGGCTGGCTGCTCGGTGCTGGTATAGGCTACGGTTACGCATTTGTACTCAACAGCCATTGGAATCTTGAGCTTGAGCTCGGCATCGGCTACGCATACCTCGAGTACGACAAGTACAACTGGAAGAGCAACGAGAAGCTCGAGCACCTGGCACATCACAACTACTTTGGCATTACCAAGCTCAACGTAGGCATTTCCTACCTATTTTAAATCTAAGTTACTATGAAAAAGATACTTATTCTCATTGCAGCACTAGGCATAGTAGCGAGCACCACAGCACAAAAGGGCCCTCGCCATAGCAATTTTGAGGGTGTGAGAGTCTCAGAAGTGGAGCTTTCGCACAAGGGCGATACGCTTCATATAGGAATGATGATGGAGCTCGGCAGCAAAGATATTCGCTCTAGCAGTGCAACTATATACACCCCTGTACTCTTTAACGATGGCTTCGAGCTGGCACTACCTTCGGTGGGCGTGTATGGCCACAACCACTTCTTTTCGATGCTTCGTGAAGAGGAGCATAACCACGCAGTGCCTATCGACTGGCGATTTAGACGCAAGGATCTGCCTACCGACGTGATATATGTGACTGATGTTGAGTATATGCCTTGGATGAATGGTGCAAAACTAGCACTTGTCGAGCAGGAGTATGGCTGCTACAACCGACTCAACGGAATTGGCGATGTTGTGATTGGCGAATATAGCGAGCCAGTGATCGTGCCTACTTACATATTCGTGATTCCTGAAGTTGAACAGAGTGGAACTACACATTACACACGCACCTCGCAGCTCGACTTTCCACAGAATGAGTCAGTCATTGAACTCAGCTTCGACAAAAATGGCGAGGCGGTAGCTGCTATAAACGCTCTATTGGAGGATTTGAACGAGAACAACGATGCTACGATTAAACACCTGTGGGTGCGAGCATCTGTATCGCCTGAGGGCGGAAAGGAGTTCAACGATGAGCTTGTAAAAGCACGTGCAGCGACACTCATTAACCACATACGTACAATTATCAACATCCCCGACACGGCGATAACCACAGAGTATGACACCAACAACTGGGAGGTAGTACGCGAGTGGGTGGCTAAGTCACAACTTTTACATCGCGAGGCTATATTGAAGCTTATCGACACAAATATCGACTCGGAGCACCTCAACGAGATGATTATGGAGCGATATCCAAAGGAGTACCACACGATGTTTGAGCAGCTCTACCCTACGCTTCGCAACGCAGAGTTTAGGCTCGATTACGACATCAAGAACTACCGCGAAGTGGAACGCATCATAGCTGTGGCACGCATTGAGCCTGAGTCACTTAGCGACGAGGAGCTTAACACTGCTGCAGCCAACCTCGACCAGTCGAGCCCCGAGTTTGAGAATGTCGTTATGGCCATCGTTGCAAAGCACCCTAACGACGCAACGGCAAACCTCAATGCGGGCAATGTGAAGATGCGTCGCGGCGAGCTTCGCCACGCCGAGCACTATCTCAAGCGTGCAGGCACATCGGCTGAGGCAGATTATGCCCGAGCCCTCCTTGCCATCCACACCGGCAACTACAACGAGGCTAAACACCTGCTCAAAAAGGTTGAAAAACGCATCACCCACGCCGCTGAGCTCTTAGATAAGATCGAGAAGGCTGGTATGTAATTATAGTAAAGGCTAACCGAGTGGTTAGCCTTTACTATTTAAAAGTTCGGGCTCCCTTACACTCATAAGACGAATAACAGAAGTTGCTCGTCTTAAAACTGAGTACGAGTTGATTAGAGATTATCGAATATTTTATGAGGAGCATATTAAGTCTGTGGACCTCCATAATTGGTTGATGTAGAATAGGTGATTTTTCGTTGCATAAACTATTTATAATAATATTTTCTTAACTTTACACCATTAAATCGGAATTTTAAGAGGCAAAATGGTGGTTATTGAAACAGAGCGTTTGCTATTAAGAGAGATGACGAACGATGACTCTCCCGCACTTTACAAGGTGTTATCAAATTCGGACATAATGCAACATTACCCCTATACATTTGATGCAAATGGGGTAAGGAACTGGATTGAGCGTAATATCAAACGATATCGGATATTAGGTTTTGGACTGTGGGCTCTATGCTTGAAAGAGACAGGTGAAGTGATAGGTGACTGTGGCTTAACAATGCAGTTTGTAAATGGAGATATAAAACCTGAAATCGGATACCATATCAGAGCTGACAAGCAACGAAAAGGATATGCAAAGGAGGCTGCTATTGCGGTCAGAGATTGGGCTTTTAACAACACCCCTTTCAATATCGTCTACTCTTTTATGAAATACACCAATGAAGCATCAGCCAAAACCGCTATGTCATATGGTTGCAAGCAAGTAGACGAGTTCGCCGACGATATAAATGGAGTCACAAAGGTATTTGCAATTTCAAAAGAGGAGTGGATAAACCGATAAATGCGAGTTTATCTACGACTAATATTGAATAAATCCAGGTGGAACACCTGTCATAAGACTCCTTCTAAACGCACAAAAGCGACCCTCAACAGGTCGCTTTTTGTGCTTCATTCTGCCCCTCATCTAATACGAATAATATTGGCTTCAGAAGAAAAGTAACTTTGTAAAATAGTATCTACTTGAAGGTAAGTCCTAATTTAAGATACATGCCACCAAATTTCATAGTAGTACCACTAATGTCATCATGCCCATATAAAACTAATGAATTAAATTGGTATCCGACTTCACATAAAAAGGATCTATATTCAACTCCAATGCCGGCATCTACATAGCCCTTACCTTGTAGGTCGTGACCAAATGTGGAGGTTGCAACTATTGGAAAACCCACAGAAGTAGAAACATATGGTTTAACAGATGCTTTAAGTGGTGCAAAATGTTTAAAATTTATCATAACTGGAAAGATTACTGTATTCCATTTTTCAATATCAGTAACCTTAGGAAAGCATTTACCCATAAAAACTTGCATAGATACACCTGCACTTATATAAAACATATCCGACAATATTACTCCATGCTTAACTTCTATGACTGGGCGACTTAGTACAGAATAATATGTTTCGCTTGCCATCTCAAATTTGTCGGAAAACACTCCTCCTATATAATATTCGCCCCTGTGCTCAACATTAACCTTAGCTGAATTGGACAGAGCACTTGAAGTGAATGTTTCTTGGGCGAATGAAGCTACTGCTACTAGCAACAGAGCTAATGTAGTTATAAATTTCTTCATATTAGGTAATAAATTTGTTATTTTACAATAGAAATAAAATAGCGTGGACAATTCGCTATATCTGATTCTGAGGTCTTCGACTACCTATCACCCAAATACGGAATTAAGCCCACGCTAAGTAGCGTGAGCGTTAAACCTTATTCCGTGGTGATTAATTGAAAGTGTCGAAGTTTCAGAATCGCAGAATAAAAGCTAACGCTTATTATATCAATATGTCCAATTTATCAGTTATTTTACCATAGGCAAATATATTTTGTTATGTTTATTACGCAAAAATAATAATTCTTCAACATAAAAGCAAATTATTTTTTTTGAAATAAGACATCAATAGAATTCAGCACTACGGGAATTGACATTAGGCAGATAGATTTTCTCTTATGATTTTGAAGATACACAACCAGGACTCGAACTGCGGTCAGCAGAGCGAGAGCAGACCAAGATGAGTTGATTGGGCGAAATACAGTAGGTATAGAATATGGGGTGAGTGTTAGTGCCAAGCTTGCTTGTGCGACTGACACTCACCCTATATTCATAGTTGCATAGCAACTCGCACAATCAATCACCGCCGACAAGTCTGCCGAGCCGCCACAGCGAGTGCGAGTCCCTTTGTCCGCACAAAACCCAAGGGACTCGAACGACTTTAGTCGTAGAGCCGATACCTAAGAAAAATAGCACAGACCGAAGGTCGAGCAATAAATCACTATCATATCGGCTCAACCCCGACTAAAGTTCGAGCCCCTTGGGGTGGTTTTTAAGACGAATAGCCGTAGGCTACGTCTTTTTTTGTGCATATGTGAGCTCGCTCAAACATATAAGCACAAAAAAAGACGAGCAACTTTCGTTGTTCGTCTTCAAAACCTTGTGCGGATAAAGGGACTCGAACCCCCACGCCTCTCGGCATCAGATCCTAAGTCTGACGTGGCTACCAATTACACCATATCCGCAAGGATCTTGCTTCTGGACCACTAACCCAGTGGCTTAAAGCGTTGCAAAGGTAAAAAACTTTTGGAATATACACAACACCTTAGGCATATTTATTTTATTTTTTGTAATTTTGTCGGACAAAACAAGATTATATGCCAAAGACAATAACCCTGCAACTATCTCCAAAGCAGGCTGCCGATGAGAAATTCTACATAGCACGTGCTGCACAGATGCTCAGCATACGCCAGGGCGACATTGCCCTTGCACGCGTCATTAAGCGTTCGATAGATGCTCGCCAGCGTATGGCAAAGGTGAACCTCACGCTCGAGATATACATCGACCAGGAGCCACAGCCAGCACCTCTTAATTTCGACTACCCCGCGGTAGACAACGGCACGGAGGTAATCGTCGTGGGCTCTGGACCTGCAGGACTATTTGCCTCGCTACGACTTATCGAGCTTGGATTCAAGCCCATACTCCTCGAGCGTGGCAAGTCGGTGCTTTCGCGTAAGCACGACATCGCACAGATCAACCGCGGTGGCAACGTAGATCCCGACTCAAACTACGCCTTTGGCGAGGGTGGTGCAGGAACATTCTCCGACGGTAAGCTCTTCACTCGAAGCAAGAAGCGTGGCGACTACAACAAGGCTCTGCAGACGCTCGTATGGCACGGTGCGAACCCCACAATATTGTACGAGGCACACCCACATATCGGCACTGACAAGCTCCCACGCATCATCTCTAACATATGTCTCACTATCACCGAGCACGGTGGCAAGGTGCTCTTCGAGAGCCGCGTTTCGGGATTTGTACTCAAAAACGGACGTATCACTGGCGTAAAGGTTGGCGACAACACCATCGAGGGTGCTGCCGTAGTCCTGGCAACGGGACACTCGGCACGCGACATCTACGAGTTGCTCTACTCATCAGGCATCGCTGTCGAGGCTAAGCCCTTTGCTATGGGCGTGCGTATCGAGCACCCACAGCGTCTTATCGACAGCATTCAGTATCACCGCGACGAGCGTGGCGAGTGGCTCCCTGCGGCGAGCTACTCTCTTGTAAGTCAGGAGGCTGGCCGCGGCGTATACTCATTCTGTATGTGTCCTGGAGGCTTTATCGTGCCAGCTATGACCGACACTACACAGTCAGTGGTCAACGGTATGTCGCCCAGTGGCCGCAACTCGGCATTTGCCAACTCGGGTCTTGTCACAGAGGTACGCCTCGAGGACTTTGCACACCTTCGCGACGAGTGGGGTGAGCTCGCAGGTCTTCGCTACCAGCAGCTCTTCGAGGAGCTTGCACGCGAACATAGTGGCGACCGTCAGGTGGCACCCGCACAGCGTGTTTCCGATTTTGTTATGGGCCGTGAGTCACGCTCACTACCCCGCACGTCATACATCCCTGGCCTCACGCCATCACGCCTTGATAGGTGGATGCCAGAGGAGATTGGAGCAAGACTACGAAGCGGCATTGCTACGTTTGGCCGCAAGATGAAGGGCTTTGTGACAGACGAGGCTATTGTCGTGGGTGTCGAGTCAAGAACCTCTACACCAGTTCGCATTCCTCGTGATCCTGAGACACTTATGCACACTCAGATAGAGGGACTATTTCCTGCAGGTGAGGGTGCTGGCTATGCTGGCGGTATCGTCTCTGCAGCCCTCGATGGTGAGCGTATCGCCGACGCTGTGGCACGCTACTGCAAGGCTCACAACCTATAATCGGGAGCTGTGACCCCAGCAATAATCATATCGACACTCATTGGCTACGTTGCCCTACTCTTCTTTGTGGCGTGGCGAAGTAGCCGCAATAGTGACAGCCGCAGCTTCTTCACCGGTGGTCGCTCGACACATCGTATTGTTGCCGCCGTAGCTATGGTGGGTGCTGCAATGTCGGGCGTAACATACATCTCTGTGCCGGGCACTGTTGCTGCAGACAACTTCTCATATCTTCAAACCTCGTTAGGCTTTGTGGTAGGCTATGTAATCATCGCCTACGTGCTCATACCTCTCTACTATCGTCTGGGCGTGGTGTCGCTATACGAATACCTCGATCAACGCTTCGGCATCACAGCACACCGCACAGGTGCGTGGCTCTTTTTCATTTCAAAGATCGCCTCTGCATCGCTCAGGGCCTTTGTTGTCTGCGTGGTACTACAGGGCCTATTGTACGACAAGTTCGATATTCCGTTTGTGGTAAATGCAGGTGTGATGATGTCACTTGTGTGGCTCTACACACGTCGTGGAGGTGTTAAGTCGGTTGTATGGGTCGAGATGCTCAAGACCATACTTATGGTCGTGAGCATTGCGATGTGCATCATATTTGTAATCAGAGCTTTAGGCATAGATTTTAGCCAGGCCATACGCGACATTGCAGATAGCCAATACTCGCAGATTCTCCACACCGACAATCCTCTTGACCGTCGATACTTCTGGAAGCAGTTCGTTGCAGGCATCTTCCTCGTTGTGGCAATGACGGGACTCGACCAAGATATGATGCAGACGATTCTCTCGTGTCGCTCTAAGCGTGATGCACAGCGAGGTATGATTAGCTCTGTAGTGATTCAGGTTGTGGTCATCACACTCTTCCTAATGCTTGGAGCACTACTATATATATACATAGGTGACAGAGGTCTTAGCGTTGAGCGTGGCGACGACCTCTTCGGATTTGTGGCCACAGAGTGTGGACTCCCCATTGTTGCTGGCATCCTCTTTCTTTTGGGTCTCATTGCCTCGACATACTCATCTGCAGGCTCAGCACTCACTGCCCTCACAACATCTTTCACCATAGATATCCTCAAAAAGAGGGACTCTGACAAGGTGGTCGAGACACGCAAACGTGTGCATATCGCCATTGCAGTGGCAATGACGCTCATCATCGTTCTATTTAATCAGTGGAGTGGTGCGGGGGCGATAACGCTAATATTCACTATGGCAAGCTACACATATGGCCCACTACTCGGACTCTTCAGTTTCGGATTGTTCACTCGTCGCAAGCCCCGTAGGTGGTCAATACCTCTATTCTCAGTCGCTGCACCTCTACTAAGCTACGCAATAGCCAATAATTCAGCTGCCTGGTTTGGAGGCTACCAGTTTAGCTATGAGATTCTTGTGGTCAATGCCCTTGCGATGTTCTTGGGCCTCCTTATCTTCTCCAAGCCAGAGGCTACTCAGCAGCGATAAACTCAATCTTTGAGGCTAGGGCATAACCCTCGTCGTAGAGGTCGACAAGCTTCGATATGTCTTGCTCCATACGACCCACAGAGATGGGCTTCTCTGGACGAATAACAAGCATACGACCCTCAGATTCAAGCCTCTCAACAAGCTCGATATCATCATTATAGCGATTGTTACGACTTGCGATAGCCTCTCTGAGTGCGGGATATCGTCTATAGGCCAGTGGTGGAACCCAACTCTTGCCCCCGCTCTTGCGATAGCCACTATTTCGTGTGAGTATCAAGCAGAGATTGTCGTAGCCGCACTCCATAGCACGACGCACTGGTATCGAGTCGGCAATACCACCATCAAGCATAGGGCGTCCGTCTACATAGCTTATCGGTGTGACAAAGGGTAGACTACTCGAGGCCTTGACAATGTCGATGATACGCTCAGGCGAATGAGGCTCGTGAAGGTAACAGGCCTTGCCCGTAGTGCAGTCGGTGGTGACCATCTCGAAACGGATGGCATTTGCCTCGTAGGCCTCGTAGTCATAGGGGACTATTTCAGTTGGAAACTTATGGAACAGCAGGTCAAAGTCCATAATGTTACGCTTGGTGAGCAGATGGCGGAAGCCGATATAGCGATACTTCTCTAAAAGGTCGATATTGCTAAAACGTGCTCTGCCTCGCTGATGCGAGACGTAAGATAGGCCGTTACAAGCACCCGCACTAACACCTATGGCGTATGGGAAGTCGATGCCTCGATCCATTAGATTGTCGAGCACGCCACAGGTAAAGACACCACGCATACCTCCACCCTCGAGCACAAGTCCCGAGCGTGAGTTGAGCGTATATGTTCTATTTTCAGCCATCTTAATTTTAACACGTTGCAATTCGTGTGCAAAGATAAACAATTTTTCATTCAAGGTGAGATCGAGACTCTTTTTGATGAGCAAGACAAGAGTCTTGTCTAAACACAAATTGCCCTGGATGGGAGCTTTGTATAAGTACTCTCCATCAAGGGCAATTATCAATAGGCGGCACAGGCTGCCTTATCGGGCCATACTACCAGATTACAACACGCTCTGACTCTGGCATATACATAGCGTCACCCTCAGCGACACCGAAAGCATCGTACCAAGACTGAATGTTACGCAATGTAGCATTTACACGGTTGATGCCAAGTGAGTGAACGTCAACCTTTGTAAGACGCTCCTTCTCCTGATCTGTGATATTCTGAGCCCAGAGAGTAGCGTAGCCGATGTAGAAACGCTGCTCTCCAGTGAAGCCGTCGATATCCTCAGGACGACCCTCAGCCCAAGCGTAGTCAACAAGACCTGTGAATGCAAGGCGGAGACCACCCTGGTCAGCGATATTCTCACCCAATGAGTACTTACCATCAGCATACAAGCCTGGCAAAATCTCGATAGCATTGAACTGGTCAACGAGCACCTGAGTCTTCTTCTCGAAAGCTGCACGGTCCTCAGCAGTCCACCAGTCGTTCATATTACCAAACTTATCGAACTGTGAGCCCTGGTCGTCGAAGCCGTGAGTCATCTCGTGAGCGATAACCACGCCGATAGCACCATAGTTTACAGCATCGTCAGCATCTGGGTTGTAGAATGGAGGCTGGAGGATAGCTGCAGGGAAGCAGATCTCGTTTGTTGTAGGCATATAGTAAGCGTTAACCATCTGAGGTGGCATCATCCACTTCTCACGGTCTACTGGCTTGCCAACCTCCGACATAGAGTCGGCAGTATACCAGCGGTTAGCCTCAACAACATTTGCCCAGTATGACTTAGCTGGGTCAACATTGAGTGTTGAGTAGTCCTTCCACTTGTTAGGGTAGCCAATCTTCACGGTGAATGCTGCGAGCTTCTCCTGAGCCTTAGCCTTAGTCTCGTCGCTCATCCAGTCGAGAGCCTCGATATGCTTAGAGAATGCCTTCTGGATGTTAGACACCATAAGCTCAACACGAGCCTTCTCTGACTCAGGGAAGTACTTAGCAACATAGATCTGGCCTACAGCATCCGAGAGGATTGAGTTAGGCACACCCATAGCACGCTTCCAACGTGGACGAATCTCCTGAGTACCAGACATTGTCTTGCCGAAGAACTCGAACGATGCAAGAGCAAACTCCTCGCTGAGGTATGATGCTGCAGCATCGATGTAGTGAGCAGCAACGTATGCACGCAATGCCTCAACATCTGCTGTATTGATAACCTCGAGAATGTTCTCGAACGATGATGGCTGGCTCACAACGAGCTTGCCCACCTCGTTAAGGCCCATAGCTGCGAAGTAGTTATCCCAGTTTACAACACCAAACTTTGCCTTGAAATCCTCGTAAGTGAATGGGTTGTAACCCTTCTGGATATCGCGGCACTCTACGTTTGACCAGTGCTTCTCTGCGATGCGGTCCTCGAGAGCTACTACGCTCTCGACCATCTGCTTGATGTCACCCTCAACACCTGCAAGAGTAAAGATCTTCTCGAGGTATGCAACGTAAGCAGCCTTCTTATCGGCATTCTTCTCGTCTACGTAGTAGTCGCGATTGCCCATACCGAGACCCGACTGCTCCATATAGAGGATAGTCATATTGCTATCAGCGAGGTCAGCAGCAGGGTAAGCAGCAAAGAATACGCCGATGCCATCTGTGTGCAACTGAGCCAAAGCGTCGATAATCTGCTGACGCTCGGTCATAGCCAAGATGTTGTTGAGTGCCTCACGAATAGGCTCTGCACCCTCCTTATTAAGACGCTCCTCGTCGAGACCCATCTTATAGAGGTCTGAAATCTTCTGCTCTACGCTACCCGCCTCAGCCGTGCTCTCGGTCATAGCCTTGAAGAGGTCGTTGATGCGGATCTCGTTGTTCTCGCGAAGAACATCGAAAGAGCCGTAGCGTGAGTACTCTGGTTTCAAAGGGTTGTTCTTCTGCCAACCACCAGTAGCCCACTGATAGAAGTTGTCTTTGAGTGCAATGCTCTCATCGAAGTTATTCTTATCGATGGCAGGAACCTTTGCCTGGTCGACAGATGTGCAAGCTGTCATCATAAGTGCAGCTGCAAGAATAAGTGTTAATCGTTTCATTTTATGGTTTTTACGTTTGAGTTTACACTATGCAAGGGCTCGATTACTTGCGGATAGCAGCTACACCAGGCAACTCCTTACCCTCCATATACTCGAGCAAAGCACCGCCACCAGTAGATACGTAAGATACCTTATCAGCCAAGCCAAACTTGTTGACACAAGCCACAGAGTCGCCACCACCGATGAGCGAGTAAGCACCATTCTTCTCGGTAGCCTCAGCAATAGCCTCAGCAACAGCACGCGAGCCTGTAGAGAACTTATTGATTTCGAACACGCCTACAGGACCGTTCCAGAGGATGGTCTTGCAACCGAGGATGTGCTCACGGAACTTAGCCTTACCGCCAGTAGCGATGTCGACACCCTCCCACTCGTCAGGGATGTTATTTGCTGGAGCCTCCTGAGTATTTGCATTCTCCGAGAAGTCGTCGCAGATGAGAGCATCTGGTGAGCGGAGAATCTGGATACCACGCTCCTGGGCCTTCTTCAAAATCTCGAGTGCTACAGGGAACATATCGGGCTCGCAAATTGATTTACCCTCCTTGCCGCCCTCGGCACCAGCGAATGTGTAGGTCATACCGCCACCAATGATGATAGAGTCAACCTTCTCCATAAGCTTCTCGATGATAGTGATCTTTGTAGATACCTTCGAGCCACCGATGATAGCACAGAATGGGCGTGCAGGGTTCTCCATAACGCCGTCAATAGCCTGGAGCTCGTTCTCCATAACGTAGCCAAACATCTTGTCCTGTGGGAAGTAGTCAGCGATAAGAGCTGTCGATGCGTGGGCACGGTGAGCAGTACCAAATGCATCGTTGATGTAGCAGTCAGCGTAAGAGGCGAGACGCTTCACGAACTCCTTCTGCGACTCCTTTACAGCCTTCTTAGCCTCCTTCTTCTCCTCCTCAGAGGCATCCTCAGCCAAGCCACGAGGCTTACCCTCCTCCTCGGCATAGAAACGCAAGTTCTCGAGAAGCATCACCTCGCCTGGCTTGAGGTTAGCCGCCATCTCTGCTGCCTTCTCGCCCATACAGTCACCTGCAAAGAGAATCTTCACACCGAGACGCTCCTCGATAGCATAGATAATCTGCTCCAATGAGAACTTTGGATCTGGGTTCTTCTTAGGACGACCGAGGTGCGACATAAGAATCACAGAGCCACCACCTGCCAATACCTTCTTGATAGTAGGAATTGCAGCACGGATACGAGTGTCGTCAGTAACCTTACCCTCAGCATTGAGAGGCACATTGAAATCGACACGGATAATTGCACGCTTACCAGCGAAATTGTAATTGTCAATAGCGAACATAACGATATATTTTTGTGTTTACGGAATTGCGATATACGGTACAAAGTTATTCATTTTTTTTTAATCACCACCATTATACCTATATATTAATACATAGATTGAGTAAATATTTTGTTGCAAGGGGCAAAAATCGCAACAAAAATTATTTTTCGATAAAAAAGCAGAGATTAATCTCTTTGATTGCAAAAGTTTTAGTATCTTTGTGAGATAGTTTATATGTCGTTTAGACCAACTTCCAAAACTTGGCAAATAAATATTCGATTAAAAATTATAAATTCTATTTTTGCTATGCAGAACAACAAACTTCAGCGTGCAGCCGACAACATCCGTATCTTGGCTGCTTCGATGGTAGAGAAGGCTAAGTCAGGTCACCCAGGTGGTGCTATGGGCGGTGCAGATTTCATCAACGTTCTCTATGCCGAGTTCCTTCGCTACGACCCTGAGAATATGGCCTATCCTCACCGCGATCGACTCTTCCTCGATCCAGGCCATATGTCACCAATGCTCTATGCAGTACTCTCATTGGCAGGCACTTACACCACTGAGGATTTGCAGTCATTGCGTCAGTGGGGCAGCGTAACTCCTGGTCACCCAGAGGTCGACGTTTTGCGTGGTGTTGAGAACACCTCTGGTCCTCTTGGTCAGGGTCACGCTATGGCTCTCGGTGCTGCTATCGCAGAGCGTTTTATGGTTGCTCGCTTCGGTGAGTGGATGGCACATAAGACCTACGCTTTCATCTCAGACGGTGCTGTTCAGGAGGAGATTTCACAGGGTGTTGGCCGTATCGCTGGTCACCTCGGTCTCTCGAACCTCATTATGTACTACGACTCTAACAACATCCAGCTCTCAACAAAGTGCGACGAGGTTGATACCGAGGATATCGAGATGAAGTATAAGGCTTGGAACTGGAACGTAATCACAGTTAATGGTCAGTCTATCGACGAGATCCGCGAGGCTTTGAAGGCTGCTAATGCAGAGACTGAGCGTCCTACACTCATCATCGGTAAGACCATTATGGGCTATGGTGCTCGCAAGGCCGATGGCTCAAGCTTCGAGAATATGGTATCTACTCACGGTCAGCCGCTTACAGCTGCTGGTGCCGACATCGCTGCAACAATCAAGAACCTCGGAGGTAACCCTGACGAGCCATTCGCAGTATTCGAGGAGTCTCGTGAGGTTTACGCCGAGCGTCGCGAGGAGCTCCGTGCGTGGGCTAAGCAGATGCAGGCTACAGAGGCAGAGTGGCGTGCTGCAAACCCAGCACTTGCCCAGAAGATGGATAACTTCTACTCTGGCAAGCTCCCTGAGATCGACTACTCAGCAATCAACATCAAGCCAGACGATGCTACTCGTTCTGCATCATCAGCTATGCTTGGCTACTTCGCAGAGCACGTCGAGAATATGGTTGTCTCATCTGCCGACCTCTCTAACTCTGACAAGACCGACGGCTTCTTGAAGAAGACTAAGGCATTCACTAAGGGTGACTTCTCTGGTAACTTCTTCCAGGCAGGTGTTGCCGAGCTCACTATGGCTTGCGTGATGAATGGTATGGCACTCCACGGCGGTATCATCCCTGCTTGCGGTACTTTCTTCGTATTCTCTGACTATATGAAGCCTGCAGTGCGTCTCTCAGCTCTTATGGAGAAGCACGTTATCTATATCTGGACACACGACTCATTCCGTGTAGGCGAAGATGGCCCTACCCACGAGCCTGTTGAGCACGAGGCACAGATTCGCCTTATGGAGCACCTCCACAACCACTCTGGCAAGCGTTCAATGCTCGTTCTTCGCCCAGCAGATGCTGAGGAGACCGTTGCTGCTTGGAAGATGGCCTTGGAGGAGGAGCGTCCAGTAGCTTTGATTCTCTCACGCCAAAATATCAAGTCGTTGCCAGCCCTTGGTGGCCAGTCACGTCGCAACGAGGCTATGAAGGCCGAGAAGGGTGGTTATGTTGTCCTCGACTCAGCTGATGCAAAGGTTACGTTGATTGCTACAGGCTCAGAGGTTTCAACACTCGTTGAGGGTGCCGAGATCTTGGCACAGGAGGGCATTGCAACACGCGTTGTGTCAATTCCAAGTGAGGGCTTGTTCCGCGACCAGGATGCTGAGTATCAGGCATCTGTACTTGGCAATTTGCCACGCTACGGTATGACATCAGGCTTGTCAGTAAACCTTCGTGGCTTGGTTGGCGAGTGTGGCTTTATCCACGGTTTCGACCACTTCGGCTACTCAGCACCATTCAAGGTTCTCGACGAGAAGTTCGGTTACAACGGCAAGACCGTTGCCGAAGAGGTAAAGGCTATGCTTAAGTAGGCTATAGTCCAACAGAGCAAGAGGGTGTCTGACCGAAGGGTTGTGACACCCTCTTCTTGTTTTGTGGATGGGGAAAATTGGAGCAAAAGCATATCAAAAAAATCTAAAAAAAAGAGACAATTGCATATTGTATTTTCCGACGATAATTCATACTTTTGTAGGGTGAAATTGCACGCATACGCCTACACGCGTAAACATTAAAATACAACGTGTTGATAATCACATATTTACACGCCTCGGCAGCGACACACATCACCGTCCGGGGAGTAGTCATAATTAACCGAAACAATGAGACGAATAATTCTCTCTGGTGGCGGCACCGGAGGACACATATACCCAGCAGTTGCTGTTGCCGAGGCCCTAAAGCGTAAATGGGGCGACGAGGTGGAGATTCTCTTTGTCGGTGCCGAAGGCAAGATGGAGATGGAGAAGGTTCCAGCCTTAGGCTACCGCATTGAGGGACTCCCCGTGGCGGGCATCCAGCGTAAGATTAACAAGGAGAACATCATCAACAACCTGAAGGTTCCCTTCAAGATCCTTGCGAGCATCCGTCGTGCCAAGCGTCTTGTGCGTGAGTTCAAGGCCGACATCGTCGTGGGCTTTGGAGGCTATGCCTCAGCCCCCATACTATGGGCAGCACAGCGTCTGGGCATCCCAACAATCATCCAGGAGCAGAACTCATACGCTGGTGTCACCAACAAGCTGCTATCGAAGCGTGCCAAGCGTATCTGTGTGGCATACGACAAGATGGAACGATTCTTCCCTGCCGACCGCATTGTGATGACTGGCAACCCGCTTCGTGGCCGCTTCAGTGCCGACGGCAGCAACCGTGACGAGGCACTGGCCTACTACAGTCTTAACAGCTCTCTTCCAGTAGTGCTGGTAGTGGGTGGTTCACTTGGCACACGCACACTCAACGAGATGATGAAGGCGTGGATACTCACACTTGGTGGCGAGGCTCCTGTTCAGGTCATCTGGCAGACAGGCAAATATTATGAGCGTGAGATGCAGCAGTTCTTGGCTGAGCACCCAACAAAGAATATCTGGCAGGGTGCCTTCATCGACCGTATGGACTACGCCTACTCGGCTGCCGACGTGGTTATATCACGCAGTGGTGCTTGCACCGTTTCGGAGCTATGTCTTGTGGCTAAGCCAACGATATTTGTGCCATCACCAAACGTCTCAGAGGATCACCAGACAAAGAATGCTATGGCCCTGGTAGAGAAGGGTGCAGCAGAGATTATCGCTGATGGCGAGGCAATTAAGCGTGGTATGCAATTGGCATTGGAGGTTGTTGGCGACGAGCATCGCCTCGAGTCGCTTAGCGAGAATATCGCCAAGCTCGCAATCAGCGATGCAGCAGAAAGAGTTGTTCTCGAGATAGAAAAGGAGCTCGATAAGGCTCATTAAGATATGAAGAGTTTGAAGAACATATACTTCCTTGGTATCGGTGGCATTGGTATGAGTGCCATTGCTCGATACTTTATGCACGAGGGCTATGCTGTTGCGGGCTACGACCGCACTGCAACACCTCTCACACGTGAACTTGAGCACGAAGGTGCCCTAATACACTATGAGGACGACCCCGAACTTATCCCCGAGTCGATGCGTTCGGCGGAGGATACTCTTGTTGTTCTCACACCAGCCATACCCGCAGACCACCGCGAGTGGGCGTGGTTGCGTGAGCGTGGTTTCACCATCGAGAAACGCTCGACAATGCTCGGCGTGCTCTCCGAGGGCAAACTAAGTATGGCCGTTGCGGGCACTCACGGCAAGACCACAACATCGACACTCGCCGCGTGGCTCAACCACGCTGCAGCGGGCGAGGGAAGTGCATTCCTTGGAGGCATATCTCGCAACTTCAGCTCCAACCTCGTCTTGGGCCAGGGACGTCGTCTTGTTGTCGAGGCTGATGAGTACGATCGCTCGTTCTTGCGTCTGCACCCCGATGTGGCAGTTATCACAGCTGTCGATGCCGACCATCTCGACATCTACGGCACGGTGGAGGCTGTTGTCGAGGCCTTCGAGCAGTTTGCCTCGCAGATAAAGCCTGGCGGAGCACTCATTCTCAAGCAGGGCGTAAGCCTCAAGTTCGACAACTCGGAGCGTGAGCTATACCGCTACTCGTGCGACAATGGTGGCGACTTCCACGCCGAGAATATCCGCCTTATCGACGGGGGACACTACCTCTATGACATTGTCTTACCTGACGGTCGCATCGAGGATTGCGAACTCGGTATCTTAGGCAAGGTGCATATCGAGAATGCGGTGGCTGCCGTAGCTATGCTGTGGTGTGCCGCAAAGATCGAGAATAAGGCGTTCGACAGAGAGGCAGTACGCCGAGCTCTCAAGGCTTTTGAGGGTGTAAAACGTCGTATGGAGGTGTGGGTCAACACCCCACAGCAGGTCTATATCGACGACTATGCCCACCACCCCGAGGAGCTACGTGCAACTATCGAGTCGCTACGCGGCATCTTCCCTGGACGTAGGCTCTTGGCCATCTTCCAGCCCCACCTCTACACTCGCACGCAGGACCTCGCAACAGAGTTTGCCGAGACCCTATCGCTTGCCGATGAGGTGATACTTGTCCCTATCTATCCTGCTCGTGAACTCCCCATTGAGGGTGTTTGCTCCGAGATGATTGGCCGTATGCTCAAGGTGGAGTGGAGCTTGGCAGAGCGTGAGGAGCTCCAAGAGATTCTCACGACAAGAGATACCGACGTTGTGGTGACGTTCGGAGCAGGAAACATTGATGTGACGTGTCAAGGCATTGCCGAGGTGCTAAGCAAAAAGAGTCTTTAGGCGTCGTGGGTATGTTGAAGAAGATAGCCATTGTTTTGGGTTATACGCTGCTCGTTGCAGGCATCATCACCGTGATGGTCTTTGCCCATCTCGGTGCTGAGCAACATCGTGACACCCAACAGGTCACACTCTTCAGCATAAACATCGACGGTGCCGAGGCCCACAACCTCATCGACGAAGCCTCGATACACAGATGGCTTAGAACGCACAATGTTCACCCCGAGGGTCGCACCATCGGCGAGGTGGATCTCGCCACACTTGAGAGCGTAGCGATGGAGCATAGTGCAGTTTTGAGAGCCAACGCCTTCATCACCTACGAGGGTTGCATCGAGATGAGCATCACACAGCGAGAGCCCATTATGCGTCTCAAGCTCGACGGCTACGACCACTATGTTGCTCGCGACGGACACATTTTTCGATCGACAAACGGCTACGCAGCATACGTCCCTGTGATCACGGGCAACTACAAGCCTCTTTTCGATGATGAGTTTGTGGGCGATGTTGCCGCACTACTGATCGACTCGATCAACTCGTTGCATCGCCAAATCGCCGATCTTGAGCAGCATAAATACGCCATCTACCGCAAAAGTAAGCAAGCCAAAGATCGTCTCAAGAGCGTTCGCGATAGCGTAGTACACAAGTCGTGGTTTATGACCAAGGAGCAATACCAGGTGTCCAAAGAGAATCTATTTCTCTTCAAGGAGGCCTACGAACTCCGCTACAACGACGAAGAGCAGAAGCGTGAAAAGGAGCTCGAGAAGCTCGATAAGCAGCAGACTACCATCTACAACCGCATCAACAAGATGCGTAAACGCGAAGCCGACTTCGAGCATCTCATAGAGTTTGTCGACTATGTTCTCGATAACGACTTCTGGAGTGCCGAGATTACTCAGGTGGTGGCCTCGGAGAGTGGCTCGGGAGATATGCTCCTCAAGTTGATACCTCGCTCGGGCAATTTTATCATCGACTTTGGCGAGGTGACAAACGTGGAGAAGAAGTTCAAAGCCCTCGAACGCTTCTACACCAAGGTTCTTAGCAGTGTAGGCTGGGATGTCTACAACAGTATCAGTGTTCGCTACGATGGTCAGGTGGTGTGTCGCGAGGCACCCCGAAAGAGTAGCGATGATAAGGCTAATAGCAAGAGCTAAAGGCCGTTAAGTTGAAAAAAAATAAAAAACGATATAGTATGAAAGGTAAGCAGATTGTAGCAATTGACGTTGGTTCGTCAAACGTGGTTATTGCCGTCGGCAATGTTGAAGAGGATGGTTTGGTGACCATTAGAGGTATCGTCTCAGAGCCTGTGGAGGGTATGAACGCTGGCCACGTGGAGAATATTGAGATGGTGAGCAAGGCTGTAATCGCCGCTAAGGAGCGTATCGAGTCTCAGCTCGGTGTTAAGATCTCGGAGGCCTATGCTGGTCTCTCAGGTGACTTCATTCGCTGTGCTCAGGTGACTGATTTGGTATATGTCCAGGATGAGCTACACAACGGCAGCAACCAGATTACGCAGCGTGATGTTGATGAGCTTGACCGCCGTATGAAGAGCGTCAAACTGCCAGATAATCACGAGACGATCATCGCTATGCAGCCTCTTCGCTATAAGATCGACGAACGCGAGGTGGAGGTGCCTGTGGGTGCATACGGACGTGTGCTCTCTGCCACCTACAACTTCATACTCTGCGACAAGGGTATGAGCGACCGTCTGCGTCAGTGTCTTCAGCGTAATGGCATCTCAGTCAAGGAGATAGTGCCAAACTCAATGATTCTACACAAGACAGTTGCTTCGACCGACGATATGCAGGATGGTGCAGTTATCGTTGACTTTGGTGGTGGCGTTACAGATGTCTCTGTACTATATGGAGGCAAGGTGCGTTATGTTGCCTCAATACCTATCGGTGCCACATCTATCAACCAGGATATCCGCTCGTTGAGCATCCCTTCAAACTATATCGAGGACCTAAAAATTCAGTATGGCTCGGCGGTTGCCGACTTGGCCATCGACGATATGATTGTCTTCCAGACAGCTAAGCATCGCCCTGTGAAGAATATCCTTCGCAAGAACCTCACTATCGTCATCGAGGCTCGCCTTAAGGAGATTGCCGAGTGGGTTCGCCGCGAGATTAAGGAGGCTGGCTGCGGCTCAAAGTTCGCACCAACGCTCCTGCTCACTGGTGGTGGCTCACAGATGCGTGACATTGAGAAACTCTTCGGCCGTGAGCTCGATATTGAGGATGTTCGCACTATGCACCCAGAGTACGGATTTACCGAGGAGTCTATGCTCGAGCATATTAGCTCACCTGCCGACTCTACAGTGGCATCGTTGCTTGTCTACGGAGCAGAGCGTGGCTCTTGCACCGTTGGTGTTCGCCCAGTGGAGCAGGCTCAGCAGCAGAGGACTCAGCCCAAAGGCCTCTCTGTCTACACTCAGCCAGGCATTCAACAACCACAGCAAGTGCAGCCTTCACAGCCTGCCGCAGCAACACCTCAGCAGCCTCAGACACCTCCAGTGCAGACCCCACAGACAGCACCGGATGCACAGCCTGTAACTCCTCCAACTACTACGTCTGGTGGCGAGCAGAAGACTAAGCAGGACCTTGACAGCAACAAGCAAGGTGGCAAGATAGAAGATGAACTACCAGAGGGTCCAAAGAAGGGCTTCGGATGGTGGATTCGCAAGAAGTTCGAGAATGTTGGCAACTCGTTTGTGGGCGACTCGCAGGAGACAGAGTTTTAACTCAACACAAGAATTGTCAACAATTTAAACCTTAACATAGAGAGAGATAATGGATACAAATAATACATCATCAAAGCCAGCAAACGCAGCAAGCGACTTTGACAGCCAGCTTGCTGTGGGCAATACCACATCAAACTTTACGCTCGACTCTGAGTCGATAATTATGGTTATCGGCGTGGGTGGTGCTGGTGGTAATGCAGTCAACCATATGCAACAGATGGGCATCCACGGCGTTAACTTCGTGGTGTGCAATACCGATCGTGCAGCACTCGACAACTGTCTGGTGAAGAACAAGTTAGTGCTTGGCCCTGGTCACGGTGCAGGTAATAAGCCAGAGATTGGCCGTAAGTTTGCCATCGAGTCAGAGGATCAGATTCGCTCGCTACTTGAGACCTCAGGCGTGAAGATGCTCTTCATCGCTGCAGGTATGGGTGGTGGTACAGGTACTGGTGCTTCGCCCGTAATTGCCAACATCGCACACGACCTCGGCATCCTCACCGTTGCTGTTGTGACAATGCCATTCCGTATGGAGGGTCCTAAGCGTTATCAATATGCTGTTGACGGTATCGAGGAGCTTCACAAGTGGGTAGACTCACTGCTTATCATCGACAACGAGCGTCTTCGTAAGCTCTATGGCAAGCTTCCAATCAAGGATGCCTTTGGTAAGGCCGACGACGTGCTCGGTATGGCAACAAAGGGTATCGCCGAGCTTATCACCGTAGAGTATGCCTTGGTGCGTGTCGACTTTGCCGATGTTGAGACTGTGATGCGTGGCAGTGGCCGAGCTCATATGTCTGTTGTGAGTGCCTCGGGCGACAGCCGTGCTTTGCAGGTTGCCGAGGGTGCTCTGTCATCATCGTTGCTCGACGACAACCACATTTCGGGTGCCAAGGAGATTCTTCTTAGCTTCTCGGTATCAGATATTAACAAGCTCACACACGACGACATCACCGACGCTATGGAGTATATCCAGCGTAACGCGAGCTACATCGACGAGGATGGCAATACCCACGCAGCAAACATCATCTGGGGTGCCAGCGAGAAGAAGTGGCTGGCCGACGACGAGCTCGAGTTGGTAGTCGTGGCAACACGCTTCAGTGATGGCGACAAGATCAACATCGAAAAGGACTACAGCAACCCCGATGGCGATCCTAACCCATTTGGCACAAAAGAGCCTGAGCCTGAGAAACCTAACGTGCCTAACACTCCCGGAAATGTTGGCCGTTCGCCAATTCATCAACCAGCCGAGAGCCCAACGATACAGCCTCCACAGGACAAGTATAAGCTCGTGCGTCTTCAGCAGAAGGAGCCAGCTTATGGCCGACAAAAGAGGCAGTTCATAGCCGAGGGCGACAACTATACAAAGACAATGTTCCGTCCAATATCGAAGACTGAGGAGGTTGAGACTCAGAGCTACGATATGTTTAACACACACTAATAGATGGATGTAATATCGCTTAGAGAGAGTATAGAGCTGGGTACCATTGTGGTGCCTGGCCTTATCTCTATTATACTCCTCCTGCTCTCGGCAATGGCCTCAGGCTCGGAGGTTGCCTTCTTCTCGCTCACACCCCACGACATTGAGGCGCTTGAAGACCGCAACGATAGTGCTGCAAAGCGTGTCGTAGAGCTACTATCCAATCCCGATAGGCTCCTGGCCACAATCCTCGTGGCTAACAATATGGTCAACATCTCGTTGGTCATTATGGTTACTAAGGTAATAAACGCTGCATTCATCTTTAGTGGCATATGGGAGTTTATATTTAACACTGTGATTATCACATTCTTGCTCCTGCTCTTTGGCGAGATTATGCCCAAGGTATTTACCCAGAGTAACCCGGTGAAGATGTCACTCTTCTTCTCGGCTCCTCTCAAGTTTCTACGTTGGCTGCTCTACCCATTGGCCTTTATCCTTATCCGCACAAGCAGTCGCGTGAGCCGCTTTGCATCGAAAGGTGCGGAGATCTCTATCGAGGAGCTTGCCGACGCTGTCGACCTTGCAGAGACTGGCTCGGAGGAGGAGCAGAAGATGCTGTCGGGAATCATCTCGTTTGGACAGACCGAGGTTGTCGAGATTATGCACTCGCGTGTCGACATCACCGGTCTCGAGTACGACGCCAACTTCAACGAGGTTCGCAAGGTTATCGTCGAGACTGGCTACTCGCGTATCCCTGTATATGGCGACGACTTGGATGATGTGCGTGGAGTGCTCTACGTCAAAGATCTGCTACCGCACATCGGCAAGGGTGAAGAGTTTGAGTGGCAGACACTTCTTCGCAAGCCCTACTTTGTGCCAGAGCATATGATGATCGACGACCTTCTCAAGAAGTTCCAAAAGAATAAGATACACATCGCCATTGTCGTTGACGAGTATGGTGCTACGCAGGGCCTTGTCTCGCTTGAGGATGTCCTCGAAGAGGTTGTAGGCGAGATCACAGACGAGAGCGACGATGATGAGGACAAGCTCTATGAGAAGATTGGTGAGAACACCTATATCTTCGATGCTAAGATACATATCGGCGAGTTTATCCGTGCTATCGGCTATGACGAGGATGCCTTTGCCGATGTCGAAGGCCACGCCGAGACGTTGGCAGGTCTTATGATGGAGCTCAAGCGTGATCTGCCTCGTCGTGGCGACGAGTTGCAGTCTCACGGTGTTAAGTTCTTCATCGCCACGATGGATGGCCGTCGTGTAGACAAGGTAAAGGTCGAGGTCAATGGTTAAAGTCATCGTTGAACGCATCCCCTGGGCCTACGCCTGTTGCGACGCCCTTGTCACAGCCGAGGATGTAGCCTCAGCTTCAAGGTTTCAGAATGAGCGTCGCCGCAACGAGCACCTCGCCTGGCGACGTATTGTGCGTCGCGAACTGGGCCGCGGTGTTGCCATTAGCTATAATGAGGTGGGGGCACCCATAGTAGATGCTCGCGCCACCTTTATCAGCGTGGCTCACGGCGGAGGTTGTGTGGCGGTGGCTATTGCCAACGAAAGGGTGGGAGTCGACATCGAGAGCACAGAGCGTGACTTCGCGAGGGCGAGCTCTCGCTATATGAGCAAAGAGGAGCTGCAGATCTCGACTGATGAGCTGTGGCCTGCAATTGCGTGGTGTGCCAAGGAGGCACTCTACAAACTCTATGGCAAGCGTGGCATAGAGCTCCGCGATGAGCTACAAATAGATAGCTACGATGCTAATACAAAACAACTTGCAGCTCAACTTGTGGGTGAACGTGAGGCCATTGTCGAGATAGAGATACGCAACGAAGAGGTTGTCGTGGCAACGGCACGTTTCAACTAACATTGATAACCTTCACGCCCTCTCGGGGCTAAACATAGGAAGTTAAAAGAGTAAACAGTGGGAAGCTCAGTACAAAACAACACTGTGTCGTTGGGCACAGATTCGATAGGTAAGCTCTTGGCACGTTACGCCATTCCTGCGATTATTGCAATGGCGTCGTCGTCGCTCTACCACATCATCGACAGCATATTTATTGGCCACGGTGTGGGTGGTGCAGCAATCTCAGGTATGGCAGTCACCCTCCCCATTATGAACATCTCTTCAGCCTTTGGTGCGATGGTGGGCATTGGTGCTGCAGCACGAATATCTATACGCTTAGGCGAGGGAAATAAGCGTGCCGCAGAGCACATATTGGGCAACGCCGTACTGCTCAACCTCACACTCGGAATAAGCATTATGCTTATCTTCCTACTCTTCCTCGACCCTATCCTGCTATTCTTCTCGGGAGGTAATGCAAGTGCCGAGACACTCGACTACGCACGACGTTTTATGCGTATTATTATGTTTGGTAACATCATTACGCACCTCTATCTCGGTCTAAATGAGCAGCTTCGTGCGTCGGGATATCCTCGCAAAGCGATGTACATAATGCTCACGTCCATCGTGCTTTGCACAATCCTTAATCCACTCTTTATCTTTGTCTTTAAGTGGGGTATCGAGGGTTCGGCGTGGGCCACGGTGATTGCTCAGAGCTGCTCGCTACTTATTCAGATACGCCACTACACATCAAAAGAGAGCTTCTTGCGATTCAAGCGTTCGAGTTTTAAGTTCAACCGCAAGATTGTCTGGGCAATCATCTCGATTGGCCTTGCTCCATTCATACTTAATGTGTGTGCCTCGCTCGTCACACGCTTTATGAACACTGCACTTTTAGAGTATGGTGGTCACGGCGTCTATGATATCGTCTCAGCAGAGAACTTCGACGGCAATGTTGGTGACATCTATGTAGGTGCCTATGGCATTATGAACCGCGTGCTTCTGCTCTTTATTATGATGGCACAGGGCTTCAACCAGGGTATGCAGCCAATCGTAGGCTACAACTACGGAGCAAAGCAGTATGGCCGAGTGCTTAAAGTGCTGAAGTATACTATAATATGTGCTACTACAGTCACAACCATCGCCTTCCTTATCGGCTTCTTCTTCCCACACCAGGTGGCCTCGGCATTTGTCGACGGATCACGCAGTGCCACAGATAGAGCAATGATCGATGTTGTGGCTCAGGGCCTTGGCATCACGATGATAATCTTCCCATTCGTAGGCTTCCAGGTTGTTGCAGGTAGCTTCTTCCAGTATATCGGACGTGCCCCCTTGGCGATGTTCCTATCGGCTACACGACAGCTGCTGTTTCTCCTTCCTATGCTACTCATCCTCCCCAAGTACTATGGTGCAATGGGTGCGTGGATGTCGATGCCTATAGCCGACTGCTGTGCAATCCTTGTGGCTGGCACAATGCTCTTTATGCAGATACGCAAACTTAAGCGTATGGAACACGATATGCGATTTTCACGATAAGCTACAACTATGACAATCGAAGATCTTGCCCTACTCTTCACACGTGGCATTGGCTCACGCACGGCAGCAGAACTCATCGATAAGTTTGGCTCTGCAGAGCAGCTCTATGCCTCAAGGCTCGGCGAGATTATGGCGAGCATCAACCTACGCGAAGATATCGCACGACGCATTGTTGCTGGTGAAGGTCTAAAGCGTGCTGAGCAGGAGGTGGAGTACTGCCGCAAGAACGACATACGCATCATTTCAGCTACTGACGACGACTATCCAGAACCTCTTCGCCAGGCCTCAGACAGACCCCACGTCATCTTTGTTCAGGGCAATGTTGACGCCCTTAATATGCGTACACTATCTGTTGTGGGCACACGAGAGGCAACACCGGCAGGTGCACACAACTGCCAACTCCTCATATCCTCACTTTCCGAGATGGTCGACGACCTCTCGATTGTCAGTGGCCTTGCCTACGGCATCGACGCTGCGGCACATAGGGCCGCTTTAGCCTCAGGTGTCAAGACTGTAGCTGTGGTACCATCAGTACTCCCAAGCATAGCACCCGCCTCGCACAGAACACTTGCTAACGAGATACTCCGTTCGGGAGGTGCCTTGGTCTCGGAGCTACACTCCACAACACATCTCAATGGCTCATACTTCATAGCCCGCAACCGCATAATCGCAGCTATGAGTGCTGGTCTCGTGGTCGTTGAGTCACCCGCCTCGGGAGGCTCGCTCGCAACAGCCGATATGGCAGACAGCTACGGTCGTGTGGTGATGGCCGTACCTGGACGAATGACCGATAGCAACTCGTTTGGATCCAACAACTTAATACGCTCGGGCAAGGCTCGAATGATTCTCACTGCCAGCGATATTATGGAGGATCTTGGCTGGCAGATAACTACACGTCAAGAGCTGCCTAAGGCTCAAAACGACATAGACATAGCATCGCTCTCGCCCGCAGAACAGAGGATTGTGGCAGCGTTCAAAGAGTCGTCGGATGTCGACTGGGAGGCACTCATCAACCACTCGGGACTAAGCCTTGGCGAACTATCGATGGCGATTATGGATCTTGAGCTCAAAGGCATAATCCGCTCGCTTCCGGGCAAGCGTTATGAACTCGTATAAAACAACTTAACACGATGATTGACACCCATTCACACATATACGCCGAAGAGTTTGACTCCGATCGTGAAGAGGCTCTTGAGCGTGCCTGGAACGCCGGCGTAGAGGCACTCATATTGCCCGACATCGACTCCGAGAGTCGCAATAGGATGATCGCCCTTGCCCAACAGCACGGAGACCGCTGCTACGCGATGGCGGGACTACATCCAACATCCGTTAACGACAACCCAAGATGGCGTGAGGAGCTCGATATGGTGGAACGTATGTTGCAGCAGAGCCCCGTGAAACTCTGTGGCGTAGGAGAGATAGGCCTTGACCTCTACTGGAGCGAGGAGTTCTACCGCGAACAACGAGAGGTACTCCACGCACAACTTGAGATGGCACTACAATACAACCACCCCGTTGTGATTCACACACGCTCGGCATATCGAGAGATGCTCGACGCCATTGCTACATATCGTGGCAGAGGCCTTCGCGGTGTCTTCCACGCTTGGGCAGATAGTGCCGAGACGGCCATCAAACTCGAGCGTATGGGTGAGTTTAAGTTTGGCATCGGCGGCGTTGTGACATTTAAAAACTCGGGCCTCGACAAGGAGGTTGCCAAGCTCCCCATAGAGCTTCTGCTCCTTGAGACCGACTCACCATATCTCACCCCCGTACCTCACCGTGGCAAACGCAACGAGTCGGCATATGTGGAGTACGTGTGTCGCAAGATTGCAGATATCCACGACCTCAGCTTCGAGCAGGTTGACAGCATCACCACGGCCTCAGCAAAGCGACTATTTGGAATCAATTAGGTGGTGATATGCAGAAAAAACCTTGGTCGACAAGGATTTTTTGCATAAAAGGCTACACCGATAGCAAATTATTGCTATCTTTGTAGAGATATATCGGCACTAACGCCGCTATGACTTCAGCTATGAAGCGATCTTCTATACTTATAATATATACCGGTGGTACCATCGGTATGAAGACAGACGAGCAGACAGGAGCCCTCGTCCCCTTCGATTTTAGCGGAATCTACGAGGAGTTCCCATCATTGAAACGTCTAAAGGTCGATATCGAAGTATTGACCATCACGCCACCTATCGACTCATCAAACGTCTCTATCGAGAACTGGATAGATATGGCTCGTCTCATCCGCGACAACTACAGCCGCTACGATGGCTTTGTGATACTCCACGGCACCGACACAATGTCGTACTCGGCATCGGCCCTCAGCTTTATGCTCGAGAACTTGGCTAAGCCTGTGATCTTCACCGGTAGCCAGATTCCTATCGGCATACTCCGCACCGATGGCCGCGAGAACCTTATCACCGCCATCGAGATTGCTGGTGCACGCACCGAGGATGGTGCCCCAATGGTCCCTGAGGTGGCACTCTACTTCCAAAACAGATTGTTCCGTGGCAACCGCACAACAAAGTTTAGTGCCGAGGCTCTCAACGCATTTGCATCATTCAACTATCATCCATTGGCCGATGTAGGCGTTAATATTCAGTACGATACTACGCGTATTGCAAAGTATGCTCCCGACTTCTCTGACGAGTTCCGCATCAGCGAGTCGATGTCAAACGACGTTGTCGTCATCAAGCTCTTCCCAAGTATCCGTCCCGCAACGCTTCGTGCTATGTTGCTCGAGAGCGGTGCTCGTGGCGTGGTGCTTGAGACCTATGGTGCTGGCAACGCCCCAACATCTGAGTGGTTTGTCGACCTTGTCAAGGAGGCTGTCGAGCGTGGCGTTGTGGTTGTCAACATCTCGCAGTGCAAGGATGGTGCCGTACAGATGCACCTCTACGAGACTGGCTTGGCTCTCCAGGAGGCAGGTGTTGTGTCAGGTCACGATATGACAGTGGAGGCAGCAGTGACGAAGCTTATGTACGTTTTAGGCAAAAATTTGCCACTTTCAGAAACACTCGACTTGATGCGACGCCCTCTACGAGGCGAATTTACGTTATAAAGCGTTGTTTTTCACGAAAATTATTTGTAAATTTCGCACTGATAAATCCCTCAAACAGGGGAGAATTTATAAACAAAACTCTGCGTTTAATGCGTAAGATGTTGATTGATATGGCTTTTAACTCATAAGATGCTACCCCTTTTGGGGCGGCCATCGTTGTGCGTATTAATGAGCCAAAAATATTAATAGAGACTTTAAAAGAGAAAAATATAGAGAAAACAACTACTAAAAATTACAAATTTTAACTAAACAAATCATTATGAAAAAATTATTTTTGGTTTTGGCAGCTGCTGCTCTCTCATTCAGCGCTGCTTACGCTCAGGAGGCTGAGCAGGCTCCTGCAAACGATGCTGCACAG
>JAEIGA010002592.1_pt1 | contig 28776 bp, 21 predicted proteins | sample 9270691 | NCBI WGS metagenome assembly JAEIGA01 (sample SAMN17057246, study PRJNA624740) | gut metagenome | biome: biome; isolation source: fecal sample | host: Bos grunniens | place: China: Xizang | collected 2019
CCAATACTCGTCACGCTGTTAGGGATGATGGTATTGTTACAACCCTTGATAAGCGTGTTGCTGGCTGTTTCAATAATGGCATTGCAGTTCTCACGGCTATCATACATAGTATTACCTTCTTCTACAACGATAGAAGTCAAACCAGAGCAACCAGAGAACGCCAGATCTCCAATACTCGTTACGCTGTTGGGGATGGTGATGGAAGTCAAACCATCGCAACGAAAGAACGCCTCCTCTCCAATACTCGTTACGCTATTGGGGATAGTGATAGAAGTCAAACCAGAGCACCAAGCGAACGCCTCCTCTCCAATACTCGTTACGCTGTAGGTGGTACCATCGTAGGTAACGGTTTCGGGGATACTGACAGAACCAGAGTATTCATCGTGGTAAGAGTAATAATCATCTCCTTGATACGTCACTTCTACCTCATTAGTTTTGTCGGTAAGAATGTTGTAGTAGATGCCATCTACAGAGAAATCTCCTGCCCAGAGGGCGGTGGTTGCCACGAGGGCAAGGAGGAGTGTGAAAAGTTTTTTCATAATAAACATTTTAGAAATACAATCTCCCTTTTCCGTCTGCTGTGCGTCTGCGGTTTCCACGCTTGAATTTTTCAAATGCTTTAGGGTATTGATTCATAATCTCATCGGGCACGAATCCCAAGCTCGTGCATCCCGAAAACGCCCAATTGCTCAAATTAGTCAAATTCTTTGGGAAGTTGATCTCTTCGAGAGCATAACAATTAAAGAAGGCACCTTCTTCAATGCTTGTTACGCTTTCTGGCAGGTAGATGGATCTCAATGAGGAACACCCCTGGAAAGTTCCCCATTTGATGGTGGTGATACCTTCTGGCAGTTTGATGAATGTTAGATCAAAACAATAAGAAAATGCACCTGGACCAATGTGTTGAATACTATTTGGGAGCTCAATTTTATAGAGTGAATCGCACTCGAAAAAAGCGAAATCGTCTATTTGGCTTACGCGGTATATGGTAGTATCGTGGGTGACACTCTCTGGTATTTTCAAAGAATCCGTATATTTTTCCGAACGGAAAAAATTTTCACCTTGGAATGTCACTTCTACATTGTTTTCGTCTAGTATGTTGTAGTAGATACCATCGACTTCAAAATCATATGCCCATGTGATCATGGTGCAGAGGGCTGCTACTAAAAGTGTAAAAAGTTTTTTCATAATAAACATTTTTTAATTACGCCCGCAAAGGTAGTAAAAAAATCACACATACGCAAGTGCGCGAGTATAATTTGTAAAAAAAATGAATAGACGTATCTATTTACAGCACCATTCTACTGTTCTTCGGGAGTCTATTCATAGATGGGAGTTCCTGACTGGAGGTTAGGGGGGCTTGATGGGATTGATTGGGGTTAGATTTTAGCATTATTATTCAGTCTTAGAAGAATGGTATGGAAATAAATTTCCATAGTTTCATTGGTTGAGTGTTCGAAGCGAGCATGCCAACGTTGCTATCTAATGTTCTTATTTTTGGCGCAGATCTCCTTTGAAAATCTCTCAATAACTATATTCCATTACATTATAGCCATCATACATTGAAGGACTTTCATATACCAATCTCAAATCATAATGCTCATCCACATAGTGTTTCCTCGGTACTCATATAGGTATCTAACGTGTATCTACCGTATATCTACCGTATATCTATCGTGTATCTACCGTAGTTGATAGCGGAAGAGTAGAGGAATGATTGTGCAATCTCTGCTCAAAAAAACACACCCGATTGGTATTTGGATATGACAAAAAAATAAAAATAATCGCTTTACTTGCGTTTTTTTGTTCTAAAAATTGCATAATTCAAAAAAAAATAATAACTTTGCGCCCTATTTTGCTATTAGCAAAAGCTTCTGTTTGACAAAAAAAGAGTAATGAAAGAAACTAATCTTACACATTCTGGTCTATCTACAAGCGCACAACATAACGACGCTCATATGACCTCAGGCTGGAACTCCTTATCCGTAAAGCGCACCGCATCTTTTAGCGCTATTCAAGAGGAGACACTAAGGGATGTCTCCTGTGCGCCTGGTGAGACATGCTCGCCATACGACTCATCGCAGCCAGATTATATACGATCACGCTACAACTCGCGAGAAGAAGAGACACCAGATGGCGAGTCCACTGGTCAATTGTCACCAGGTTCACCGCTTGGCGACATGCTATTGCCCTTGCTGGCAATGGCGCTGGTATATGCAATCGTAAAACTATTTCGCAAACGCTCAACTACCCAGGCACTATGAAACGACTGATACTAATCATATGGGCGATACTCGCATTCGCCAACTTACACGCACAGACATATCTCAACAACGGAGATGTCGTATCTATTAGTTTTATCGCCAACGGCGCTCGCTACTACATGGAGGCCAGCGGAAATGGTATCTTGACACAAATGTACGCTACGGATGACTGTTTGTGGGAACTCGGCAGCGACGACAAGGGCAACTATACATTCCGAGACCTGACTACAGGCAGATACCTGTTCGGCAATTTCACTGACCCTAGCAACTCGCAGCTGACCTTGGCGCAAGAGCCTACAGCCTTCTCCTTTAATGACCAGGGAAGCGTGGCCGACAAATACATGCACGGCTATCTATACTACTCGCTGTACTACCAACCATGGTGGACTACTATCTCTATGTATATCGATAGCGAGTGGGGTGGTAGTGGACCATACTTCACCACCCACAGCTGGACCAACAATACCATATACATCGAGAAATGGGAGCAAAAAGGTGCGGGCAATCCTACTGGACACTTCAATCCGTCTAAGATTGAGTTTAGTTATGTTGGCGACCAAGAGGGAGATGCCGAGACCGATGACGACCCTCGCAATGTTGAGTTTATGATTGAGGCGACTACCGAGTCATACTACCAATGCGTCAATCGCCCCGAGGAGGCATTGCTCCGCCATAGTACGGGCAATGTGGCGGCAGATGATATCCAAATCACAGATATCTACTGGGCGAGCAGCAAGAACGAAAGTTCGATCCTGGATGTCAACCTATATGCGGAGCATCAAGATAAAAGACGCACGCTGATGACCCTCTCTGATCTTACGACTAGCGGACAAGACGGAGTATGGCAATTCAGCATTATTCCTGTAGGCGAGAGCCCTATGGGATTGAAGGATAACTTGGGTACTTTGAAGCGCTGGATCGACTATGCCGACAATGTGGTTGTGGAATACACCTACGGCGGTGGCGAACCACAAACAGCCGAGATGCGCGTGGTGCGCAAGGCATACCACAAGGATACACTGCCTACCTTGTCCTTCTCCATCAACCCTGTGACCTATACCTTCTCCAAAGAAGCGGAGACCAAGCAGTTTGATGTGACCCTGACACACCAACATGGTAGCGTGATCTATAATGTGGACAATCAGGCCATCGTGACCAAGTATAGCTACGACCCTGTGCATGTGCGACTCAGCGAGTTTGACGCACACTTCAAACCCGAGGATAGATGGGTGAAATCCTATCGCCATCTGGGGCAAGATGCGTCGTGGTTGACGGTGAATGATAGTATGTTTCAAAATCATGGAAACATCTATATTTCTGCACAAGCTAACACCACAGGTTTAAAGCGTTCGGACACCCTGCTCTTTGTGTTGGAAAAAGTAGCCGGAGAGAACGCCCACCTACACCGAGATAGCTTTATGATCCCGCTGCACCAACGCGGTAAGGAAGGTGGTATTCAGTTTGTGCCTAACAGAGGTCAGTCGGGCGATGCGCTAGTGGATGGTCGTCAGCAAGTGCACACCGCCGAGCGCACCATCTACTATCTGCCTAACCAAGAGATAGAACTCCGATTGCCAGAGTCAGGCTATTCGGGTTATATGCGCTGGTATGACTACGAGACCAACGGAGACCCATACTACAATTATGCCCACGGTAAAGATTCTACCCATTGGGTTCTATCGCCCCGTGCAGCCAATGGCTATCCATTCTCTGCTATCAACACCCCTCAAAGCAGTAGCACCATCACCACAGAGGGGTACTCCTATGGTCTTTATGCTATCAACAAAGCCAATAGAGGGGGAATACTGGATGAGGATAATCCATACAACCCGATGCCAATCCTCAAAGGATGGAGCAGCGGCGCAGCGCATAAGATGGCGTGCGATGTGAGCGCTTATACGGATTACCAAATCAAATACAACGCAACCAATACGACCCGTATTGATACCATCAAGGAGCCTACGCTGTCCTACCGACAGCTCTTCCATCTCAAGCCTGCCAGCGAGATGGCCGACAAACTGGCCAACTTGGGCGAGGATGAGTACCTAGAAGAATACCGCTATATCGCTCCTGCGGGCAAGCAGATATTGCTGTCCACCGAGTTCCGCCATAGCAAAGTGCGCTCGCACGAATCTGAGTTGTGCTATTTCTATTGGGATGGCGGTACACAACCTGCCCGCGTGAATGGCAATGTAGTATGGAAAAAAGATGGCGCTACTCACTCACCAAGGTATATCGCCGAGCTGGACTACCTGATCGTGCGTAGCGATGTGCCAGGCACGGCTACCTACACCCTGACCGTAGCCAACACGGGACAACGCATCGCTAGATTTGTGGTGGAGTTTGTGGATATAGAGAAATATGGTCCGACCAACAAGACCATCATCACCAAGCAGCGAATCACCAATGAGTATGAGATGCGCAGGTTGATTGACTTCAACTATCCCATCAACGAATATCCCGACCTGGTGAGACAAACGATGGCCGATGGTGCGATACACCTAGATAAGCATCTGCCATGGCAAGAGAGTACATACGGCTATGTATATCCCGCAGGCAATTTGGCTACACAATATAAGCGTGGAGCGAGCCAAGGTGCGTTCCCATTCTATGGCGAGTACAGCTTTGTCAACGAGGTGAAGAAAGACTGGGCACGCGCTGAGCAACTGGGCGGAAAGGACAAAGGTTTTGCCATGTATGTGGACGGTACGATGGAGCCAGGATTGGTGGCAAGCATCGAGGCTAACGCCAATATCTGCGAGGGACAGACGATGTACTGCTCCGCATGGTTATGCAACCCTGCACCTAGCGGATGGTCGGGCGAAGGTAACCCTATCTTCCGTTGTAATATCGAAGGCTTGCTTGGCAGCGAGTGGAAGAATGTGGCGACCTACTTCGTGGGCGAGCTGCTGAAAGGTACGGGATGGCAACAAGTGGTGTTCCCTATCCAATCGGATGAGAGCTACGAAAGGATTCGTGTGTCAATCTACAACTTCGCTACCACCAACCAGGGTAACGACTTTATGGTAGATGATATCTGCCTATATGTATCTCGACTACCAATCGCAGCATATCAGGGCGAGATGGCGTGCCGAACAGTGGAAGATGGTCAGACCAGTGCGGCTGCGGTGCTGCGTATTGATTATAGCAATATCAAGGCAGGTGACGACGGATATATGTACTACCAGATCTACAACGAGTCGTGGGAGAACAAGGATGCACATGGCAATGTGATCTCCAAAGGACAGCCCGTGAACCTCACAGGCGAGGCGGCATACTACCACGACAACGAACATCACAGCGATGGTGAGCATGACCATCCTTACGGTTCGGTGCGTATTCCTGCGGTGAACTTCAACCCAAGGAATTATAACGATAGTCTGCTGAAAATCAACCCATATAGAACCGATACACTGCTGCTCTATACATCCGTGTCTGCATTCTTGGATGACCTGGTGCTAAACGGATTGAAGCACGGCAAGGCTTATGTGAAGACAGACAACAGCGGCGTGACAAAATGGTTGCTGTATGTGGCACATATTGTTAGCAATACGGAAGACCACAACGAAGCCCTTTCTAAACTCTATGAGGAGCACTCCTATCTGATGCGTATGGCCTATACGGCGGAGGAGTTGCCTACGGCGGAATGTAACCTGACCACACCGCTGCACGCTACACAGCAGACCGTATTCCAACTGCGCAACTCCGACAAGGAGGTGATCCTACACTCCGAGGGAGAGAAGCAAATAGCCCATGGCGGAGATGCCGAGTATATCCTAGCTCATTCCTCAGAAAACTGTCCTAACCAATTGTATTTCCTCACTTCGACGGTGGTCAACCACTTGGCCATCAACGGCGCAGGTACAACCACCGAGGATATCGTTGCTCCTATCTTCTCCGACTGGCTGATAGGCGACCCAGACGGCGATGTGCTGTCGGAGAATCCTCCATCTAGAAACGACTATGATGATGACGCTCGGTATCAGGCTGCATTGAAGGACTATAATGACCGCTTGCAAATAGCCGCTGCGGGCTTTAAGGCTATGTACGGCTATACCCACGACGAGGTGACATCGGCTATCATGTATGATATGCGCCGATTTGTGACGGATGACCCAAAAAGTCCTGAATACAACCCTAATCACAAGGCGAGAAGCTTTGAGGAATTGCAATATGACAAGTTCTTGTCGTTCGAGAACTACGAGATCATCAAACACCTTTGCGACAATGGTTGGCTGCAACTATACGATACCACCGTGCACTTCTATCTGGGTTCACGATGGGATAAGGATAACAACACCATCGGTGACACCGTGCGCTATTGGTGCTTCCCTATTGCCGAAACAGCCAAGACCACAGTCAAAATTGGCGGCGTGGATACCGAGATTACTATCAAGGACTGCAACGAGCCGCACCGTGTGACCATATGTTCGGAGGAGAGTGAGTACTTCCTGAATATCGCACCTCTCAAATTCATCGAGAAGACACCACAACAAAGCGTGCAGATGCCTACGCTGAAAGTGATGGAAGGTAGCGATACGATCAAAATTCCTATCAACGAGTCGAACGGTGTTACCACCGCAGGAGCCGACCTAGTGGCTAATACCATCACGCTAGAGCTAGATAAAGTGACCTATTTCAATATTGAGACGGGCGAACCATATGCCACCGCACCTACGCTAGAAGCAGGTCAAGAATATGTCATCTGCATGACGCTGCTGGATGAATTTGAGGGTAATGCTATCCCTAATGAAGGTTGCCGCTATGGCTATGTGTTCCTCAAACTGCAAATCGTGCCTCAAACCGTAGTATGGTCGCCATCAGGTAACTCCTTCAACGGTTGGGGTAAAGACGAAAACTGGAAAGGATGGGTAGATGCCAACAGCAACAACCAAATAGACGAAGGCGAACTAGTGGAAGGCTATGTACCAATGGAAGAGGCGAATGTGATCATTCCGAAACTGGATAACCCTCTGCTATACCCATACATCGTGCCAGAACACGAACATAGCCACTATCCGCTGACCATCAACTCGGAGCCACATCACTGCCAGAATATCTATTTCGCACCAGAAGCTAAAATACACAACCAGCATCTGCTGCACTACAATAGAGCATATGTGGATATGCAAATCACGGCAGGAACATGGAATATGGTGGCAGCACCGCTGAAAAACATGGTGTCTGGCGATATGTTTATCCCACATACAGGCAAGTACAACGCAGATGGTGCAGGCCTGATACCAGAACCCGAACCATTCGAAGTAAGCGAATTCCAAGGTCTTCGTCACGAAGATGCCGCCTATGCGTTCTGGCAACAGTTCTACAACCAAACAGTGAGCACGCACCATGAAGATGGTACGATATCTGCAGCATCTAGCGTGGATTTTGTACAGACGAACTCAATGGCCCAACCACTCCAACCTGGCCATGGATACAACCTCTATGGATTGGGTATGGAGTCGGGCGAAAAACTGACTATCCGTCTGCCTAAGCCAGATACACAATACTTCTATTATACCTCTGCGGGCGACCAGAGCAACCAGAAAATCGCCGTGGACCGTGGCGAGGGAGACGAGGCATATCAGTTGGCCTTCACCGCTAGCCATGATTCGGAGCATGCGGATCAGAAGATGGAAATACAATTGAAGAACGAGAAGGAGAGCTGCAACTTCTTATTCGGTAACCCAACCATGGCGTATATTGATATGAAACTGTTCTTGGAAACCAATAAGGAAGTACTGAACCCAGTGTTCCATCGCTTGCAAAACAATGTGTGGACTGCTTCTACCGAACTGACATTGCAGGATGATAGATACCTGGCTCCGATGACATCCGTGCTGCTGGAAACGAAGACCCAAAAGCCGACATCTGCTATCACCGTCACAGTGTCGGCCGATCATCTTACACTCAATAATATGGTTAGCACCATGGCAGAGAGCAGTCAGCAGGCACCTCAACGCCATATCGCTTCTGCGACAGATGATACTAATTCGGAGGTGCTGACGATTTATGCGTTTACGCCCAAAGCAGCCGCTCGCACCGTATTGGCTACGAATCCGATAGCGGATGACTATTTCGTGCAAGGCGAAGATGCTCTGTTTGTCTCTTCGGGTGTGGAGAATACGACCTCTGTGAAGTCGCCGCTGAATATGTACACGGTGGCAGAGCAAGTGCCTATGATGGCCGATGTGCGACAAGGTATCAGCAGAATACCTTTGTCTATCTTGGCTGACAATAAAGTGCGTACCGACCATATGCAATTGGCCTTTGTCTTTACATCCAATTGGACACGCACCTGCTATCTGGTGGATAGCTTTACGGGACAAAAAACGCGCATCATGAATGGTCTGATGATCTCCGTGGAGATGCCTCAGAACCACGAGCCACGCTACTATATCGAAGGACCTGATGTGTATAATGCTAGCGGCAATGAAGGCGGTACAACAACCTCTACCGACCAAGTGGAAGTGGCTCCTTCGGCACACAAAGTGTGGGCATATGCCCCAGAGCGTGGCCACATAGTGGTATCCGCAATCGATGTGATGAAGAGTGTTACCATCTATGATATCACAGGCCGTACGATGGCTACGCTGCAACCTGACCTGCTATCTACTCAGCTCACCGTGCAGACAATAGGACAATCGGGTGTGTATATCGTAGCCGTCACCTTCCGCGACAACACCACCGCACAAACGCAAGTTATCGTGCCGTAGTTGATGGCTATGGTTGTGAATTAAAACAAACAACGCAACACTTCGTGTGCTGCGTTGTTTTGTTATAGCCTTCTGCGGAATCGCTTTGCCATATCAACAGTCTTCGTTTTTGTTTAAGATAACCAAGGCTCCAATCACTCCTGGTACCCAACCGCATAGCGTAAGTAAAAACACAATGGCAAACGAACCGCAACCGCGGTCAATCACCGCCAACGGCGGAAAAATAATAGCTAATAATACTTGTAAACAGGACATATGTTCTTTAGTTATGAACTATGAGTGATGAGTATGGTTAGTTATGAACTATAAATGGCAAACAGAGCCACGCCTCTTTCGCCTCTCGCCTCTCGCCTTTCGCCTTCTCGCCTAATCGCCTTTCATAGAAGCGAATACTATCGCTCACGCTGATAATAGAATACCCATTGATTGTGTCATTACCACGCTGATTGGAGCGGTTCAGCACATTGATAATACCGTCGCAATCGAAGAAAATATTGCGGTGATAATGCCCACCCAAGATACATTGTACATTATACTTACGAAGCACTTTCGTCACTTTGGACCAATTGTCCACATCGTCAGGGAGCAGCGGATAATGCGTGAAGACAAAGATAGGGGTAGGGTTAAGTGATGAGTGATGAGTGATGAGTGATGAGCGTTTCACACTGTCGAGTTGATGCTTGAGCCATGCGATATCCTGAGCCGTCACATGACCTTTTGATCCACGGATGGGAGAACCCGAATTAAAACCTATAAAATACGCACCCGCGTGTGCGAAAGCAAAACGATCACTGCCAAATACACGCATGAAATCCTGCAGGCCCGATTCAGAACGATTGGTATCGTGGTTGCCAGGAATAGCATAATAGGGCACACGAAGAGCGCTTAATAGGCTCTGAGTCTTCTGGAGCGAAGCATGGTCGCCTAAATCGCTGACATCGCCTGTGATAATCACAAACTCAATCTCCGATTTTTGGTTGATATCTTCCACACTCCGTCGCAGATCTTCCTGCGCAGTGGCATTGCTAAGACTGATATGCGTGTCAGTCAGCAGCGCAAAAGTAAATAATAAGATAGATAGTATGTTCATTGCTATTCGAGCAGGAGGTTCAGGCGGTCCTTCATCTCGACCAAATGTGGGTTTTGCTTAGACAATAGTTTATACTTGTCGGCAGCAGTATAAGCCCTCTCCTCGCGCTCGAACTCTGCTACGACCACCTGCAATTTGAGCAAATCGTTTTGCAATGTATCGCGCACGATTGTCATCACCTTCGGTCCGAATTTCCCAAACTCTTGCTTCTGCCAGGGATTGGCCACCGTGATTTGGCATAACTCGGGGCCTATGATTTCAGGTTGGCAGTTTTTTAACATGGCCAACAGACGCTCTTCTCCACGGAAGTGTGCACGCAGACCAACCCACGCGTCAATGAGTTGGTCAGCTGTAAAAGGGCTTGTGCGTTGTGCTTTATGCTCTTCTACTACGGTGGTAGATTCAGCTTTTTTAGCGCCGCCAATGATTCCCAAATTGCCCAGCGAAGGCATGTTGCCTAGGGGCGATTGGGTGATTGGGCGATTAGGCGATTGGGTGTTGCTTGTTGGTGATTGGGTATTGCTTGTTGGTGATTGGGTATTGGTCTTAGGCGATGGGGGATTGGCTACTGATGATGGGGTAGCTGGTTCCATCAGCCGACAGAGCTTGACGAGAGCAAGCTCCACGGTCAAGCGTTTGTTCTTGGCTGTACGATATTGGATGTCGCAGGTGTTCATAATATCCAACGCATTGAATAGCCACTTGGCTGCACAACGCTGTGCCTGCTCCTGATAGTGATGGCGAATAGATTCGGATGCTTCGAGAAGCTGCACCGTAGATGCATCTTTGCTGACAAGTACATCGCGCAGGTGTTGGGCAAAGCCCGTGACGAAATGGCCTGCGTCGAAGCCCTTTTGCAGCACCTGGTTGAGCAACAGCAACGATGCACTGACATCGCTTTGCAAAGCTGCATCAACCAATCGGAAATAGTAATCGGTATCTAGCACATTCAGCACCTCAATGGCTTGCTCGTAGCTGATATCATTGCCGCAGAACGACACCATTTGGTCGAAGATACTCAGCGCATCACGCATACCGCCGTCCGCCTTCTGAGCAACGACATTGAGCGCCTCTTCGCTGACATTCACCCCCTCCTTCTGAGCGACATATTGCAGATGACGAATAGTATCAGCCACAGTGATACGGCTGAAATCATACACCTGGCAACGGCTCAGAATGGTAGCCAGCACCTTGTGCTTCTCGGTGGTAGCCAAGATGAAAATCGCATATGATGGTGGCTCCTCCAAGGTCTTTAGCAACGCATTGAAGGCACCTTGCGAGAGCATATGTACCTCGTCGATGATATAGACGCTATATTTGCCTATTTGGGGTGGAATACGCACTTGATCAATTAGCGAGCGGATATCCTCAACCGAGTTGTTGGACGCAGCGTCCAACTCGTGGATATTAAACGAACGCTGCTCGTTGAAGGCCACGCATGACTCACACTGATTGCAGGCATCGTGCTCTGCGGTAGGGTGAAGACAGTTGATGGTCTTGGCGAAGATACGTGCACATGTGGTCTTACCCACACCGCGAGGACCGCAGAAGAGGTAGGCATGTGCGAGGTGGTTGGTACGAATGGCATTGCGCAAGGTCTGCGTCAAGGCTTCTTGACCTACCACACTTTCGAAAGTCGTTGGACGATACTTTCGAGCTGATACGATGTAATTCTCCATAATATATAATTAATGCGACAAAGGTACAACAAAAAAAGCACATCTGCAAGGAAATGTGCTTTTTTTTTATCCATTGTTATGGATAATGCTTATTACTTAACCTTTCGCTCGTTGAGCGCTCGTTGGTATTCACGAGCCACTGCACTATGTTTGGCGTAGGTAGAAGAGAATACATGCGTGCCTGAGAAATCAGGGTTGGCGCACATATAGAGGTAATCCGTATTAGGCGCATTGAGCACAGCATCTACGATATCAGGTCGAGCCAAACGGATAGGACCAGGAGGCAAGCCACGATACTTGTAGGTGTTGTAAGGCGAATCAATCTGCAAGTGGCGCTTCAATACGCGGCGTATGGAGAAATCGCCTGTAGCAAAAATGACAGTAGGGCAGGCTTGCAAAGCAATACCCTTGCGCAGACGATTGATATAGATAGACGCAATGGTAGGGTACTCTTCTTTTTTGTTGGTCTCAGATGCGATGATAGAAGCGATGGTCATCACCTCGGTAGGACTAAAGCCTAGGGCTTTGGCCTTGGCTAGGCGCTCGTCGTTCCAAAAACGCTGATACTCCTTGTGCATGCGGGCGAAGAGTTGGTCAGCCGACAAGGTCCAATACACCTCGTAGGTGTTAGGGATGAAGAGGCATACAGCAGTCTCAGGAGTGAGACCGAAATTAGCCAGATACTCAGGACTATTGAGGCGTCGAATAACTTCGGTGGAGTCTAGCAACAGCTTTTTGCCTAACATGCCAGCCAACTGTTCGCGTGTGCGGATGCTATGCGTAAAGGCAAGTTTGATAGGAGTCTCTTCGCCAAATTGTAGACGACGAATGAGATCACGGTTGCTGATTTTTTCTGCAAAGTGGTAGTGACCAGGCTTGATGTGCGTGAGTTTGAAGTAGCGACAATGCAAACTCCATGCCAACTCGGAGAGTAGATCGTAGTCCTCTAACATTTGCGTAATGAGCGAGTCGGGGGTGGTGTTGGAATACACATGATAGGAGTGCGATTGTTGGTCGAAACTCTTGAAGTTGGCTACTTTGTAGTGGTAATACTGTTTTACGCAAAAAAACATGATGCCTAGAAGAATGGCAGCAAGGGAAAGAATGATAATCAGTTTTGCTTTTTTCATAATCAAGTAGTTAGGAATTATCAGTTTTCTCCGAAGAGAGGGATTTTTATGTCCTTTTTAGTGAATGATAATTCCTTTTTGGTTGGGGGCTAGGCTTCGCTGTGTCATGCCCTATGGGCTTGTTTTAGCGTTTCATGCTTCGCTGTTTCAAGGGGGATTTCTTATCTCGGCTATCGCCTCAAACGATTATTTCTCCGTAATCCCTTAGTCTGCCGTCGGCATCCTAGCAAAAAAAAACCATGTGCTTTCGTTCAAATAAGTTTGGACTCAGCTGCATGGTATTTTTTGCGGAAGGAGGGGGATTCGAACCCCCGGTACGGTTACCCGTACGACAGTTTAGCAAACTGTTGGTTTCAGCCACTCACCCATCCTTCCTCGCGGTAAACGCGGAAGACAGAAAACTGTCTGAATTATTACTTCCTCACGAAAGCGGCTGCAAAGGTACTACAAAAAATGCACATATGCAAATATTTTCAGGAAAAAATGTATTTTATTAGCGAAATGTCCTATTAATTTAGCAAAAATAAAGGGTTTAATATGCTCTATGAGGTGTTTTATGCGAGCAGTTGAGAGATAGTCTGCTGTGCTTTTTCGCCTACAACGACTAGGCGATAGACTAGTTTTTCGCGCAAAGTATGTGCCATGTCGAATGGTTTGCTATGCGTGAATGAAGATAGTCGGAAGAATCGGTAGAGCTGTTGGATATATCCATTGGTGATGATATTCTTGCCCGGCATTGCTAGTCCTACTTCGCTGAGCGAATCTACGGATAATTGGCTCTGAATAACCCCCTTAAACGATTTATACATATGGCATAGTGCATACTTGTCGCTATCGCACATGGGCCACATGTTGAGTAATCTGGCCACATCGTCACGGTCGCTCTCGTCGATATTGAGCAGGGCATCGTCGGTGAATGGAAGTAGCCAGTTGGCAGCTTGTTCGCGGAAGAAAGGCGATGAGTAGAACTCTCGAAAGATAAGGAAATTTTGGTCTAGTTGCAATTGTGCAATATGTTCCATTTCGCTCTGGCGGCTGCGTATGATATCGTAGAATTCGTTGGACTCGCGGTTGTTCATGAGCGGTAGTAACTCTTGTGTGAGCTGTGCGTTAAACTGCTCCATGCGTTTGATTTGCGTGGTGCGAGCAATGTTGCTGAGTGCGGTGAAACTGAGTTCGGGGGCATAGGTGAGCACCTCTTGCATTTCGCCTAGTAGTACGCGGTTGCGTCGTATAGGGGTGTCGTGCTGTATCATCACCAAGAGTAGTCCCACAACTACGCGTTCGAAGGCCTCTGGGCTGATGCCGTCGCAGCTGGTTAGCATGAACATAAGGTGGTCTTGATTGAAACTATGTTCGAGCATGTTGATGGTGAGCCCTGCAATAGCCATCAGTCCGTCGGTGGTATTGGTGGGGTCTTGGACATATACACGAAAATCAGCCATATCGTCTTCTGAAAAAGTCGTATGGCTGCGGTAAAAATCAAAAATTTCGGAACTTTTCACCTTCCCTAATGATCTTGACTAGATTTTCTCCTTGATAAGGTAGTTATTGCGTTCGGAAGAATTCCGGATGATCAGTTCTCCCAAGAATCCCGCTAAGAAAAGCATGCAGCCTAGAACCATCATTAGGATGCTGAGGTGGAAATATGGGTTGTTGGCCACTAGCATAGCTGATACGCCGTGGGATAGGGCATATAGTTTCATGCTTCCCACTACCACAATAGCGATGAAACCTAGAATAAACATGATGCTGCCTACGAGTCCGAAGAAGTGCATAGGCTGTTTGCCAAACTTATTGAGGAACCACAAAGTCAGCAGGTCGAGATATCCGTTGACGAACCGATTGAGTCCGAATTTGCTGACGCCGAACTCTCGTTTGCGGTGTTGTACCACTTTTTCGCCGATTTTGGTAAAGCCTGCGTTCTTAGCTAGGTAAGGTATGTAGCGGTGCATTTCGGAGAATACCTCAATGTTCTTGACTACCTCTTGCTTGTAGGCTTTGAGTCCACAGTTCATGTCATGAAGTTGGATACCAGTGACCCAGCGTGCGGTAGCATTGAATAGTTTGCTAGGGATATTCTTCGTAAGTTTATTGTCAAATCGCTTTTGCTTCCATCCGCTGACTAGGTCGAAGTTCTCTTCCTTTATCATACGGAAGAGCTCTGGGATTTCGTCTGGCGAGTCTTGCAAGTCGGCATCCATGGTGATGACCACATCTCCCTCTGCGGCTTCGAAACCACAGTAGAGAGCAGCAGACTTACCGTAATTGCGTCGGAAATTAATACCATGTACATTGCTATTGGACAGGTGCAACTGTTGTATGACCTGCCATGACGAATCGGTGGAGCCGTCGTTGACGAATAGTATCTCGTAGGAGAATTGGTGTTGTTGCATTACGCGCACAATCCAATCGTGCAGAGGAATAAGGCTCTCGGCTTCGTTATAGAGTGGTACAATGATAGAAATATCCATAGCGCTAGTGTATGTTATAGGCTGTAAACGCCTGTATTATCGGTGCAACGGAACAACCAAGCGTTGCCTGAAATTTTGATAGTGTACACATCCTTGTCGCAAGCACGCATAGCTTCTAGTAGGTCCTCAGGAATGTTGCCGTAGTATTTGAATCCTCCCTCGTACACGATGATGGCAGCATCGTCGGTGATGCATGCAGTCCATACTTGTCCGTATCTCTCGCATCCATCAGCAATCCAACTCATGAGTAGGTCAGAAGAAGCGCTGATTTGCTTGGTGGTAACCACAATCCAATCGCCCTTGTCGTTGAAGGTGACGGTAGTGATCTTCTCGCCATCCTCTTGGCAGTTGGTGATTTTTTGTTTGAGGTTTTCGTAGAGCAAGTCGCTGCGTGTTTGATTGTCATTGTAGAGGATAATCCATCGTCCGAGTTCGGTGAGGTGGATATCTTGCAGGTTTTGTTTTTCAACTTTGAGTTCATAGAGCGCCTCAGTAAAGTTGTTAGGGCATCCCTCAGCCACCCATTGGTTGGTAGAGAAGATCATGGCGTTGCCGTTGTTTTGTGTGATGGCGACACTCTGGCATTGGTCATACTTCTCGATGTGTTGTGTGATATGCTCGCGTTGAGCATTGATACTCAAAGTGACAGCTAAGGCTGCTAGAAGAAGAGTAAAATGTTTCATAATATACTATGTTTGTAAGATTTACATGCTGTATTTCCAATATCCATCTGTGCAGCGGAAGAACCAGTCGTTACCGGCTATTTTGATGGTATAGACATCGTGGCTGCATGCTCTGAGGGCTTCGATGAGGTCTGCTGGCACATTTCCGTAGAATCGGAATCCATGTTCAAATACTGCGACAGCTGCATCGTCGGTGATGCAAGCGGTCCATAGAGCGCCGTAGATATCCATACCTTCGCCCAACCATTCGAGCAGTTCGTCAGAAGATGCCGTGATGCGTTTGGTGGTAACGAGAATCCAGTCTCCTTGGTCGTTGCATGTCACAGTAGTGATGTGCTCAGCCTGGTTGTTGTATTGCTTCATTTTCAGGAGTAGCTCGTCGTAGATATTGTTCCATTCCATGCCGTTGTTTTCGAATAGAATAATCCATCGTCCTTGTTCAGTAAGATGGATATCTTGTATTTGGTGGTTCTCCTCATTGAGAACACGCAGTGCGTCGGTAAAGTTGAATGGACATCCTTGCGTAGCCCAGCCGTTGCGTCCATAAATCATGGCGTTGCCGTTGTTTTGTGTGATGGCTACGCTCTCGCATTCGTTGTTGTCGCTGATGTTTTGCTTGATGAATTCTCGCGATGTTTGCGCTTGTGTCAAAAGTACGACGGCAAGCGATGCAAAGAATAGGATGGTTCGTTTCATGCTAATAAAATTTAGTTATTGATAGACATACATTGTGCTCCGTATAACGATACGGGCTGGCAAAGGTACTGCTTTTTTTTGAGATGTGCAAGAAAATGCGTTTTTTTTGCAAAAACAAGCGTATTTGTTTGCATAAGTGCAATTTTTTTAGTAATTTTGCAGCAAAAATTAGTCTATTTGATAAAGAAGTGCAATCGTATGCGTAAAAATCAAGAATCTTATGGGAAACTTTGGGAGCTGAATAAGGTGTGGGATCATCTAACTCTGGAGGAGAAGGAGTATATTGATGCCCATACCCAGACTCGTTATTTCCGCAAAGGTGAGGTGTTGTATGATGAGGGTGACCCTACCGAGCATATCGTAATGTTGGTGCGTGGTACGGTTCGTTTGACTAAGGAGGGTGTAGGCCAACGCTTACAGATTATTCGTTTGTTGAAGCCATACGATACTTTTGGTTATCGTAGTGCGATGGCAGGCGATTGCCATTCGACGGCGGCTACGGCGATGGAGCCTAGCGTGTTGTACTATGTGGAGCGTGATGCGTTTTTGCAGGTGATTCAGAAGAATATAGCATTTTGCTATGCAGTGTTGGTTGCAATGTCTAAGGATTTAGGAATTTCGGAGTCGCAGACGGTGAATTTGACTCAAAAGCATATTCGTGGTCGTTTGGCGGAGACATTGATTACATTGAGCAAAACCTATGGTATGGAGGGTGATGGCGTGACGATAGCCATGTATATGGCTCGTGAGGATTTGGCTAATATGTCAAATATGACAACATCTAATGCGATTAGAACCCTATCTCAGTTTGCATCGGAGGGGTTGATTGGTTTGGATGGTCGGAAGATCAAGGTGCTAGATGAGAGCGAGCTTATGCGAATAAGTCGATTAGGATGATACTTTCGTTAATTTTATTTGTGCAGTCTATCACCGCTGGTTTTATGACCGGTGGTGCGTTGCCTGATGGTAAGGTGGATAAGGTGGTCGGCGCTAAGGGCGAGTGGCATGCGCCCGTGTATGGTGCGGAGGTTTTGGTGTCCTTTGCACCGAATTGGCATGCGTTTGAGTCTTGGAACGATGCTGCGCTGGGTGTGGGATTAGGATATTGGAACTTTGGGCATGAGAAGTTGGGTGGTGCTATTACACCTTATATATATATGGATGTGCCGTTGGTTCGTTTGCCTCGATTTGAATTGGGGTTGCGTCCGGGTATAGGAGCTGCTGTTGTGACCAAGACATATCGCAATACGGTGGCAGAGGAACTGATGTTTAAGGAGGTGACGGATGCGAATGAATGCATCGGAAGTGCACTGAATTATTATTTTCCAGAGGCGTTTTATATGCATTTTCCGCTAGCGAAAGGTTGGCGGTTAAGTTTGTCGGGAGGCTGGTATCATATCAGCAATGGTAGTGCTCGTCAACCTAATTCGGGATACAATGTTTTTGCGGGTGAGTTGGGTGTAAAGTATGATTGGTCGGATTTGCTGGATAGGGTTTATAGCTCTGTGGGACAAGGGATACAGGCTAGGTGCTGGTCGTTGGCGGTGGCTGGAACGGCAAGTGGGCGTCAGGTGTATTATCGAGATCAGCAGACATTTTTTGTGGGTTCGATGCATTTGGCGGCATATTGGAATGCGCACAGGATGTTCCGTCTAGGTGCAGGTGTGGATGTGTTTTACGATGGTGCGTATGTACAGCGAGATACGAAGTTTGTTAAGACTAATTTGCAGTTGGCACAGCCAGGTGATTGTTGGCGAGTGGGTGTGAGTGTGCAACCAGAATTTGTGGTGGGTAATTTCACAGCGGGTATCCATGTGGGTGCGTATATGTATGATCCAGTAAAGGAATTAGAACCTCAATGGAAGGAGGATGGACTCCCTTCTCAGCGTTTAGACAAGCCAATTTTTTATGCGTATGATATTATGAAAGCGGGTAGTGCGGGGTGTCCAGACGGATGGCTGTATACGGAGCTTGTATTGCGATATCATTTTCCATGGAATATGTTTGTTCAGTGGTTGATGAAAAGTCATTTGACAAAGGTGGAATTTATATCCGCGGGCTTAGGATTTTATTATTAATTTTCATAAAAAGTGTGCAAGTATTGCAAGATTGAAAAAAAAGTAGTACCTTTGCAGCGGAATATGCCTAAATGGCCGACAATCATAGAAAATAATAAAAAATAACGAATATGGCAAAGAAAAAAGTAACTGTAGAGGATCAAAACCTTGAGAATGTACAAGAGGCCCTCAACACCACCAGTGCGTGGATTGAAAAGAATCAAAACAAACTATCTTGGGCAGTAACTGCAATTGTAGCAGTTGTAGTTGGTGTATTAGCATTGAATCAGTATGTGATTAAGCCTAAATCAGTAGAGGCTAGCAATGAGAATGCAAAGGCTGAGGCGTATTTCTTGGCAGAGAATTATGAGTTGGCTTTGAATGGTGACGAGGCAGATTGTATTGGTTTTGCAGCGATTGCAGATGATTACAAGATGTATCAAGCTGGTAAGTTGGCAGCTCTCTATGCAGGTGTTTGCTACTACCGATTGGGACAATATGAGGATGCGGTAGCGTATTTGACAAAGTTCTCAGCAAAGGATTTGAATATGCAACCAGCAGCTTTGCAATTATTGGGTAATGCATATGTACAACTTGAGGAGAATGACAAGGCTATTAAGGCTTTTGAGGCTGCGGCTAAGTCAGGCAATGAGTTGATTGCTCCTATTAGTTTGAAGAAAGCTGGTTTAGTATATTTGGAGTTGGGCAATAAGTCAGCTGCAAAGAAGGCTTTTGAGACCATCAAAGCTGAATATCCTACTTCTGCTGAGGCACAAGATATTGAGAAATATATCTCTTTGGCGAAATAAGATCGTAGGTTATAGGACGCCGCAAGCGGTATATACTAATATAAATTATGACAACGGATTTATCGCAATATAATGCGAATGAATTGCCTAGCGCTGACGAGCTTTCCCGTCAGCGCTATGCTATTGTAGTGGCAGATTGGAATAGCGAAATCACGCATGCGTTGGCTCAGGGTGCGATTGATACTCTGTTGAAACATGGTGTGAAAGAGGAAAATATTGATGTGATGCATGTTCCTGGTACCGTGGAATTGACCTATGGTGCTGCCTTATATGTGAGTGGAAAGAAGAAAGTCAGAAAGTTTAAGCAAGCCGATGCTGTCATTGTCATCGGCTGTGTGATCCAAGGTGATACGCCTCATTTTGATTATGTGTGCCAATCGGTGACACAGGGTGTGACCTTGTTAAATGCGCAGGGAGGTGCTGCCGGTGGGTATTATAATCCTAGGTATTGCCCTGTGATATTCTCTGTATTGACCACATTGGACAAACAGCAGGCGCTGGATCGCGCTGGTGGTCGCTTGGGTAACAAGGGCGTGGAAGGTGCAGTGACGGCTATTAAGATGGCTAATTTGGTTTAGAGTTTATGTTTAGAAGCAAGCGGGATGAAGGTATATAAGTTTGGTGGTGCATCGGTGAAAGATGCTGCTGGCGTTCGTAATCTACAAAAGATTGTAGCTCTGACTGGTGGCGATTTGATGGTGGTGGTCTCTGCTATGGGTAAGACAACCAATGCATTGGAACGCGTGGTTGAGGCGCTTTCTAAGAATGATGAATCGACTGCTGAAAATGAATGGCTCATGATATTGGACTATCATGTGCATTTGGCTATGGAATTAGGGTTGAAACCAAATGAAGATATCCGTTTTCCAATGATGCCAGAGTATGATCATGCTAGTTCGTATGACCAAAACTATGACCAAATTGTCAGTCAGGGTGAGATTATGTCCACTCAGATAGTGGCGGTGTATTTACTCAAAAGCGGTATTCGTACTGAGTGGTGGAATATGCCAAAATTGTTGCGTACGGACAATATATACCGTGAGGCACAAGTAGATATGCACTATTCTGCTCAACAAATATGTGCAGGGTGGAATCGTTCTAGTCGTCCAGAGGTGGTTGTGACACAAGGATTTATCGGTGGCACAGCAGAAGGCTTGCGTACTACATTAGGTCGTGAGGGATCTGATTATACAGCAGCATTGATGGCTCATTTTTTAGATGCAGAGTCCGTGACTATATGGAAGGATGTACCCGGTATTTTGAATGCAGATCCTCGTTTAGTAGCCAACACGGTAAAAATAGACGAGTTGACATACTATGATGCCGTGGAGTTGGCATATAGTGGAGCGCAGGTGATTCACCCTAAAACCATTCGTCCGTTGGAGAATAAGCAGATACCTTTGTATGTAAAGCCTTTTGGAGATTATACTGCGCCGGGTTCCGTGATAACATCTACGGCTGCACCTATCAATGTACCTGTATATATCTGGCGTGTCAACCAAGTGTTGATCACCCTACGAGCTAAGAATTTCTCTTTTGTGTTAGAAGAGAGCTTGAGGCATATTTTTGATATTATACAAAAGAATCGTTTGAAAGTATCTCTCATTCAGTCTAGTGCGGTAACGATATCTGTTTGCGTGGATAATACGCGCTTTGTGAGACAAGCGATAGAGCAATTACAAGAAGCATATAGAGTAGTATGGAATGAAGGACTGAGTTTGTTGACCATACGCGGTACAACACCAGAGATTCTTCAACAAGAACAAGATGGTCGTGATGTGCTGTTGAGTCAAGTCACGCGTCGTACTGCAAAATTAGTAATAAAAGATTAAGTCTATGGATAATTCATTTAAGCAATATTTCACAAAGGAATATTGGAAGGATTTGTTGACAGAATTTTGGCATGCATTAGGAACCAAAAAATTCTGGAAGGAGTTTGTAATTATGAATCTAGGTATTGCTATTGGTGCAGTAGCTGTGTATTATTTCTTGATTCCTAGCAAATTGATTATTGGTACCATTTCGGGTTTGAGTATTGTGTTGAATACCCTATTTGGTGGTACTGCGGACACATTCTCTTTATGGGTAATGGGTATAAATGCAGTGCTTCTGTTGTTGGCTTTTATACTTATCGGTAACGAGTTTGGAGCAAAGACAGTATACACCGCTATGATTCTAGGTCCGTTGACCCAATTATGCGATCGTATTTATCCATACACCAGTTTTACCCACAAGGTAATAGAGAATCCAGATGTGCTCTCTCAATTGCAGGCAGGCATTAGCGTGTTGGATGGCAATGGCAATCCTTATTTGCTGAGCCGTACGGGCGAAGTCTTAGAACAAGTGTCTGACTCTGTTATGTCAGCAGGGTTAGGAATGGGCGATGTGTGGTTTGACTTGGTATGCTTTGTTTTGTTGCTATCAGCATGTCAAGCCATTTTGTTCCGCATTAATGCATCTTCTGGCGGCTTGGATATCTTGGCAAAGATTATCAATAAGTACCTACATTTTGATATCGGAATGTCAGTATCTATTGGCGGTGCGATGATTTGCTGTACTGCGTTCTTAATTAATGATTTCCGTATGGTAGTGATTGGTCTAATCGGTACTTGGATAAATGGTGTGGTAGTGAATTATTTCACAGCTACGATGGACTTGCGCAAGCGTGTATGTATCATCACAACTGAGTATGAGAAAGTTCGCTCTTATATTGTAAAGGATTTGTTGCGTGGCTGTTCTCTATATCATGTAGAGGGCGGATATAGTCGTGAGGAGTATATTGAGATTCAAGCATTGCTCACCCAAGAAGAGTTTGCAAATGTATTGGCTTTTATGCGTGATAATAAAATTCAAGCCTTTACTACTGCGGGCAATTGCTCCGAAGTCTATGGTCTATGGGCTAAGCATAAAAAACGCAATGGAAAATTAGAAATAGAGAAAGATTAATTAAAAGCATTTATTATAATGAAACCTACATTATTTATTCTTGCGGCAGGTATGGGTAGCCGTTACGGGGGCCTCAAACAACTGGATGGTCTAGGTCCTAATGGCGAAACTATCATGGATTATAGCGTGTTTGATGCTATGCGTGCAGGCTTTGGCAAAGTAGTATTTGTAATCCGCAAGGATTTTGAAGAGGACTTCCGCAAAGTGGTGTTGAGCAAGTATGCTGATCATGTACCATGTGAAGTTTGCTTCCAAGGTATCGATAATTTGCCAGAAGGCTTCACTCGCAATCCAGAGCGTACCAAACCATGGGGAACTAACCATGCCGTATTGATGGCAAAAGACCTTATCAATGAGCCTTTCATGGTTATCAATGCTGACGATTTCTATGGCAAAGAGTCGTTCGAGGTAATGGCTAAATTCCTTTTAGATGTTAATGGTCAACAAGGAAAATATTGTATGGCAGGCTATCGCGTGGGCAATACTCTCAGCGAATATGGTACCGTGAGTCGTGGTGTGTGCGCTACTGACAAGTTGGGTTTCTTGACCGATGTAGTAGAGCGTACCGCAATCGAGTCTAAGGATGGTCATATCGTATTCCCAGATGAGAATGGCAATGAGGTTGAGATTCTATTTGATACCCCTGTAAGTATGAACATGTGGGGCTTCACACCTGAGTATTTTGTGCATGCGGAAGAAGCTTTCAAAGAGTTTTTGAAGGTAAATGCCAAGGAACTGAAAGCAGAATTTTATATTCCAACTTTGGTGAATGATCTTATTAAGGCAGGTAAGGCAACTTGTCAAGTGTTGGATACTACCGCTAAATGGTTTGGTGTGACTTACGCGGATGACCGCCAAATGGTGGTTGATAAGATTCAAGCATTGGTAGACGCTGGTGTGTATCCAAATAAATTATTCTAAAAAAAATCATCATGGCTCGGATTCTTGTTACTGGAGGTACAGGCTATATTGGTTCTCATACAGTAGTAGAACTAGTAGAGCAAGGGTATGATGTGGTGATTGTTGATAACCTCAGCAATTCTGATAAAAATATGTTGGATGGCATTGCAGCCATCATTGGCAAGCAGCCTGATTTCTATCAGGTGGATTGTAATGATGCCCAAGCTCTATCTGATGTAATGGATCGATATAATGACATTGAAGCGGTTATTCATTTTGCAGCAAGTAAGGCAGTTGGTGAATCGGTAGAACAACCGCTAATGTACTACCGCAATAATCTAATGTCGCTGGTTACACTCTTAGAGCAGATGAAGGCGCATAAGATACACCATATTGTTTTCTCTAGTTCATGTACTGTTTACGGGCAACCTGCACCTGAGCACTTGCCTGTGGATGAGACAGCTCCAATTCAAACGGCATTGTCACCCTATGGCAATACCAAGCAAATTAACGAAGAGATAATTCGTGATGAAGCGCATACTAATACCTCTCTCCATGCTACTATCTTACGCTATTTCAATCCTATTGGGGCGCACCCTACAGCCTTGATAGGAGAGTTGCCTAATGGAGTTCCGCAAAACCTATTACCTTTTGTAACGCAAACAGCAGCAGGGTTGCGTAAGGAACTCAAAGTGTTTGGTGATGATTATAACACTCCAGATGGTTCTTGTATACGAGATTATATTTATGTAGTGGATTTGGCCAAAGCCCATGTAAAGGCCGTTGATCGAATGATCTCATGTCAAGCTGAGGAGCAAGTAGAAGTCTTTAATCTTGGCACAGGACGCGGACTGAGTGTGTTGGAAATCCTCCGTACCTTCATCCAAGTGACTGGTGTTAATGTACCATATGAGATTGTGGGGCGTCGTGAAGGTGATATTGAGCAAGTATGGGCCAAACCAGATAAAGCGAATAATATTTTGGGTTGGAAAGCCGATACGCCGATTGAGGATGTGCTGCTAAGTGCATGGAAGTGGGAACAGAAAATTCGTGAGTAATTTACATGGACAAAAAAAGCGATGTGAGAAACATCGCTTTTTTATTGTTGGTCGGTTCCTAATTTTAGTTTAGATCATATCCATAGTGTCGGAGGCGTGTCTGTGATGAGCGCCAGTCCTTGTCCACTTTTACAAAGAGTTGCAAGAAAACGGGCTTGCCAAAGAATGCTTCTATCTCTCTGCGGGCCTGTGTGCCAACGCGTTTGAGCGCTTTGCCTCCTTTGCCAATGATGATACCCTTTTGGCTATCTCGTTCTACATAGATGATTGCTCCGATACGAATCATACCATCTGGGTGCTGTTCGTCGGGCTCTTCGTCTTGAAAACTCTCTACTTCTACTTCTACACTATAAGGAATTTCTTTGTCATAGTTGAGCAGAATCTTCTCACGAATCATTTCATCCACAAAGAAGCGGGACGACTTGTCGGTCAGTTGGTCTTTAGGGAAGAATGGAGGACACTCAGGCAAAGCCTCTCGGATAGCTGTAAATAGTTGGTCGGTACCGAATTTCTGTTGTGCAGAAATGGGGAATATGGTCGCTTCTGGTAATACGCGGTTCCAATACTCAACTAGGTGTTCCAATGTCTCCTGAGTAGTGAGGTCAATCTTGTTGATGACAAGGAACAAACGAACATTTCGAAGGCGTTTAACCTTTTCTAGGAAATCCGCATTCTTGTCGGGATTATCTTGGACATCTGTTACATATAGCAATACATCCGCATCCACAAGAGCCGAACGCGAGAACTCCAACATTTGCTCTTGTAACTTGTAGTTAGGTTGTAGTACGCCTGGGGTATCGCTATACACCATTTGAAAGTCATCGCCATTCACGATGCCCATGATGCGATGGCGAGTGGTTTGCGCCTTCGAAGTGATTATCGAAAGGCGCTCACCCACCAACACATTCATTAATGTGGATTTACCTACATTGGGATTTCCTACAATATTTACAAAACCAGATTTATGCATTATTAGAAGTCTAAATCAAGTGGAGCAAAGAGTTTGGATTTATTAACCTTTATAATCTTACCGTACTTTGCTTGCAATGCCTTTTGGTCAATGAGTTTAGGGTCACCCATCACGATGATAGATACAGGTTGTCCCTTGATGTTCTCCTCATAGAACTGCATGATTTGCTCAAAGGTGAGGTTGTTGATGGCCTCTTGATTATATTGAGAAGGATCAATATCGTATCCCATCTCTCGCCAAGCATCATAGGTCTCGCTCTTGCTGCGGAAATCAGGCTTGCTGATTTGTGCATATTGCAACAAAGCTGCCTTCACACTCTCAATGCGCTCAGGATACTCTGGCATCGAGTCAAGTAATGACATGAATACATCGATTGCCTCTACTGCCTTATCAGATTGAGTACCGATATATCCCATGAAAGATGCGTTCTTACCCGGTAGCGCACCGCGTGACATGTTACCAGATGCTGTGTAGGCCATAGAGCGTTTCTCACGAATCTCATCCAATACGATACCAGTGAAGCCTCCAGAGAAGTATTGATTGAAGGCTTGGAAGAGCACATTTTGGTCCTTGTCGTATGGCTTACCATTGAAATAGAAGTAAATGGTAGCTTGTTGTACATTTGAGTTAGCAAGGAAGTAAACTTGGGTATTGTCATAGGTCTTCTTATCACGAATCTCTGGTGAGGTCGATGGCATTACGCCCTCTTGCAGTGGAAGATTCTTGGTCAAGATATCCTTGACTTCCTCCACAGGTCTTTGTCCGCAATAGTGGATATCTAGGGCGTACTTGATAGCGTTGAGGAACTCTACTTTTAGTTTTAGTTCGTCCATGTAATAGATATCCATAAATGGCAATACATCAATATAATGTGATTTATCGCCATATAATACATACTCGCGCAATGCGTTGGCTTGCAATCCGTCCATCTTTGACATGACGAAGCGACTAGATAACTCGCTACCCTTGACAGCATCAAACTGCTTGGTGTCAAACTTAGGCATCAACATTTGGCGTTGTACCAATTGGCAAATTTCTGCTAGATTCTTCTCATCTCCAACAATGGTTACGCTGAAATAACTATCGCTCACGCCATAGCCGCAACGACCGCCCAATTCTGCCAACTGGCGACGGAAATCCTGTGGCTCGGTGCTAGGCATAATACCTGCGACATTCATCAGTGAGGTTACCCATTCCAACATTGGCATCTTTGCGGTACCAATACCAAAAATCAATTGCAGCGAGAAGATGTCGTTTTGAGGGTTCTTTGCATAGTGTAGTTTTACATTTTGGTCAATTTCCTCTACCACGACATCATTCATGTCCATATAGGTTTGTTTGAGTTCGCCGTTAGGCAACGTTTTGAAATGCTTAGCATACTCAGTCTCTTGGCTGTTAATCAAATCAAGTGATTTGATTTTTGGTTTAGCCAATTTATTCTTCTTAGGATCACCTTCGTTAAAACTGAGAGTCATATAGTTGGTATCAAAGTATTTCTTCGCGATTTGTTGGATATCTTCTTTGGTCAATGCTTGAATCTTTTCGTTTTCGGTGAAGATATCGTCAATAGGTGTGTTATAGATGAAACTTTGTACCAATGCATTCATCTTAACCTCGGAAGACTCAAATGCCAATTTGTAGTTTTGTGCAAACTCAGCTTTTGCTGTTTGAATCAACCAATCTGGTATATTGCCCGTTTTGAGTTTATTGATCTCTGCCATGACGATGCGGCTTGTAGCTGCATCTGACTCGTATGCTTGTTGGTTGCTATCGTAGTATGGAATGGCTTGAATCATGATACGACCTTGATCTCGGCGTGCGTCAAGGCTTGCGCTTACAGATGATACAACACCATCCATGTTCAACTTGTCAAGTAAACCAGTGCTAGAACTATTGTTGAGTAATGAGATTACGAAATCCAATGCTAGGGCATCTTCATCGGTCGTTTTTACACCATCGTATGCCCATACAATCATAGGATAGTAACCTACTTTAAATTTGTGTGATGGGTTACCTGCAAAAGAAGTATTAGGATAACTTGGGCGCTCTGGTAATTCTTTATACTCAAGACGACCAAAAGTCTCCTCAATCATTGGCTTGGTGGCCTCAGCGTCAAAGTCACCTACGATAATAAGTGCCATGTTGTTAGGTACATACCATGTCTCGTAGAACTCGATAAGTTTGCTTAGGCGTGGGTTTTTAAGGTGTTCTGGCGAACCGATAACATCGCGCTCATATGGGTGTCCAGCATAAAGTTTGGAGTATAGGTTATGACGAACATGTGTCATGACATCATCTTGATACATGTTGTACTCCTCAAACACATTCTCCAGCTCTGCTTGGAATGTACGGAATACAGGGTCAATCAAGCGGTCGGAGAAAATGGTGAGCCACTTGTACATATTTGTAGCAGGGAAAGAGTTGTGATAGCAAGTCATATCATAACTAGTGTATGCATTAACGCCAGTTGCACCGATGCCATCAAGCAATACGAAGAAGTCTTCTACGGTAGAATACTTAGCCGCTTCAATAGATGCTTCATTGATTTTTTTGGTCAATTCTGCTCGTTTTGCCTCATCTGTTGTCTCTGCGTATTCATCGTATAGACGGATGATTTCCTCGTAGAATGGCTTTTCTTTTTCCCAATCGAGAGCACCAATTTTTTGTGTGCCCTTGAATAGCATATGCTCCAAATAGTGAGCCAAACCAGTATACTCTGCTGGCTCATCCATAGAACCTGCGCGTACTGCTACATAACCTGTTACATCAGGTTGATTATGATCCTCCCACAATAAAACAGTCAAGCCATTTGACAGCTTGTATTCGGTCAATCCCTCGCGCGATTGCGCAAACAGCATGGTCATTGACATTACCACAGCCATGCTCAATAAAATCATTCTTTTCATATATTCTTGTCTTTATACTATTATCTCTAAACACTAAACAGTAACGCCGAAGGCGCGTCCTCTAAACACCATTACCACTCTAGGAGCACCTTACCGCATTGTCCGCTAAGCATTACATCAAAGCCCTTTTGGAAGTCATCGAAGTGGAAGCGGTGAGTGATTACTGGGCTCAAATCCAGGCCTCCCACCAACATTTGCTCCATTTGATACCATGTCTCCCACATGCGGCGACCAGTGATTCCTTTAATAGTGAGTGCATTGAAGATAATGTCTGACCAGTTAACCTTGGTGTCGCTTGGCAGAATACCCAGCTGAGCAATGTTTGCTCCTTTGTACATATGTGCAATCATATCGTTGAATGCAGCTGGTGCGCCAGACATCTCCAAACCGATATCAAA
>JAEIGA010002593.1_pt1 | contig 28774 bp, 20 predicted proteins | sample 9270691 | NCBI WGS metagenome assembly JAEIGA01 (sample SAMN17057246, study PRJNA624740) | gut metagenome | biome: biome; isolation source: fecal sample | host: Bos grunniens | place: China: Xizang | collected 2019
GGTGCGTATCTCTCGCCGTGGGATCGGTATCGCGCCGATTACGCGCGGCCGTCCTATGTCGACTACTTCCACAATCAGTGGGATGAACTTATGACGGACTACGGCGATATCTGCGAGATATGGCTCGACGGCGCCAACGGCGGCGACGGCTGGTACGGCGGCGCGAACGGCGGACGCGGCGAGCGCCGCTCCATCCCGGCCGGCTATTACCAGAAGCCGCGTCTTCTCGCCAATCTTCATAAAAAGCATCCCGAAGCGGTTGCGTTCGGCGGCCATTACAACTGGTCTATAAAGTGGTGCGGCAACGAGCGCGGAACTTCGCCGGAAACGTGGTGGAATCCTTCGAAGGGCGACGACGGCAAGGAGTACTGGATGCCGTCCGAGGCCGATACGCCTTTTAGGCGCGGCTGGTTCTTCCACGCCCACGAAAGCCCGAAGCCGATGAAGCGTCTTGTCGATATGTATTTCGAGTCCGTCGGGCGAGGAGCTGTTCTCAATCTCGGCATAGCCCCCGACAAGCGCGGTCTTGTCTGCGAGGCTGACGTCAAGCGCCTGAAGGAATTCGGCGATTACATCCGTAAATTCAATGAATGCGATTTCGCAGAAGCGCAGAGTACGGAATTCGGCGAAAAAAGAAACGGCAACACCCTTGTTCTCACCGTGAAACTTTTAGGTCCGAGGCTTTTCAACTGTGTCGACTTTAAAGAGAAAATCGAACTTGGACAGCGCGTCGAAAATTTCACAGTCGAGGTTAAGATCGACGGCGGGTGGACCGAGGTCGCCAAAGGCACAACCGTCGGTTACCGCCGCATAGTCCGATTTGACGAAGTTGAAGCGAGTGAGGTCCGCGTTACGCTCAAGGGCCGCGCCGCGCCGGTCATGGACGGCAATGTCGCTCTACGCTATGCGCCCGAGGTCATTGCGGAAGGCGCGAAGCGAAAGGACACCCTCGACAAGCGGGGATGGAAAATCATAGATGAAAGCTGCAAGAAGCCTGGCAATGCCAAAAACGTGATCGACGGCAACGAGAAGACGCTTTGGAATACTCATCCCGTCGGTCAGAGCCCGATTCCGCCGCCGCAGCACTTCTCGGTCGACTGCGGGAAGGTCGTGACGATGAAGGGCTTTGATTACGTGCCGCGTATGGACAACTGTATGCACGGCATGGTCGACGCATACGAATTTTTCGTATCTGACGACGGCAAAAACTGGAGGCTTGTTAAGTCGGGAGGCATCGGTAACCTTGCCGCCAATCCGGTGCGAAACAGAATCGTATTCGACAAGCCGGAAAAAGCGCGCTATTTCAAATTCAATGCGACGCATTCCCTTTCCGGCAATAATCAATGCTGTTTCGCCGAAATCGATTTGTGGTAAAAGCAAGAATTGCTTTTTTTGTTGGAATATACTATAATTACTAAAAATACGATTAAAAATAATTCAGGAAGGTTGAACATGAGTGAAGTAAAACCGACATTGGTTGTTCTCGCAGCAGGCATGGGCTCGCGCTACGGCGGCCTTAAGCAGGTCGATCCCGTAGGTCCTTCGGGCGAGGCTATTCTCGACTATTCCGTTTTTGACGCTTCCCGCGCCGGTTTCGGCAAGGTTGTGTTCATCATCCGCAAGGATTTCGAAGAGGTCTTCCGTGAGAAGGTCGGCAAGAAATACGAGGGCATAATGGAAGTCGCTTATGCGTTTCAGGATCTTAATGATCTGCCCGCGCCGTACGTCGTCCCGGAAGGTCGCTCCAAGCCATGGGGAACCGCTCACGCCATCCGCGCCGCCCGCGATGTCGTTAAAGAGCCGTTTGCCGCGATCAACGCCGATGACTTCTATGGTCGCGACGCTTTCCAGCAGCTCGCCAAGTTCCTCACAGGCGAAAAGGGCTGTCCGTGCAAGCATCATTTCGCCATGGTCGGCTATAACCTTTCACTTACGCTTTCGGAACACGGTTCCGTCGCGCGCGGCGTCTGCAAGATCGATGATGCGGGTTATCTTACCGATGTCAAGGAGATGACCAAGCTCGTCAAAGCCGGCGACATGGCCGAGAATCAGGAAGATCCCGAGAATCCCGTCAAGGTTCCTCTCGACGCACGTGTTTCAATGAACCTCTGGGGCTTCACTCCCGCTCTCTTTACCGAACTCGAAGAGCGCTTCCCGAAGTGGCTCGCCGAGAACGGTTCTAAAGAGAAGAGCGAATGGTACATTCCTTTCGTCGTCGACGAGCTTATCAAAGAAGGCAAGGCAGATGCGAAGGTTCTTCCGACCGAGTCCGCATGGTTCGGCGTCACCTACCGCGAAGACAAGCCGCTCGTGGTCGATGCGATCGCCAAGCTCGTCGCCGCCGGTGAATATCCCGAAAAACTTTTTTAACCGATATTAAGGAATAAAGATATGTCCAATCGCACATACAGCGAAGAAGAATTGCTTTCAGTTCTTTCCGCGTTCGGAGTGACCGACATTGTTAAGGTCGCACGCTATGGTTCCGGCCACATCAACGATACCTTCAAGGCCGATGATGTCCGCGGCGTCTCGTACATTCTCCAGCGCATCAATACCGACATCTTCCCCGATGCTGACGGCATGATGGAGAACATCAGCCGCGTCACCGCCCATATCCGCTCGAAGGGCGGAAAGTCGCTTGAGGTTCTCGGATATAAGAACCCTTGGCGTCTTTATGCGTTCATCACCGGTGCGCGCACGATCGACCTGATTGAAAACGCCGATCAGGCTTTCCTTGCGGCTAACGCTTTCGCGCAGTTCCAGAACACGCTCGCCGATCTCCCCGAGCCGCGTCTCAATGAGATTCTGCCCAAGTTCCACAATACGGTCAACCGTCTCAAGCTTCTTGATGAAGCCGCGGCGGCCGACGTCAAAGACAGACTCAAGCTCGTACAGCGAGAGATGGACTTCATCAACGCCCGACGCGAAGAGGCCGGACGTATCGTCAATGCCATGGCGAGCGGAGAAATTCCCGAGCGTATCACCCACAACGATACGAAGATCAACAACGTCATGCTTGACGAAGTAACCCAGCAGGGCGTTGCTGTAATCGATCTTGATACCGTCATGCCCGGATCCGCGCTCTACGACTTCGGTGATATGGTCCGCACGTCTACCGCCGCCGCCGCCGAAGACGAAAAGGATCTCGATAAGGTTTTCTCGCGCAAGGAGTATTTCGAGGCGCTCGTAAAGGGCTATTTGAAGGACGCAAAATTCCTCAACGCCGCCGAGCTCGACGCTCTTGCGTTCTCCGGACGCTTGATTACGCTCACGATCGGCATTCGCTTCCTCACCGACTATCTCGCGGGCGACACGTATTTCAGGACGGCGTACGACGACCATAATCTTGTCCGTTGCCGCACTCAGCTCAAGATGGTCCAGTCTATGGAGGATCAGCGAGACGAATACGAGCGTATTGTCCGTGATACGGCGAAATCACTTTAAAGCAAAATAAAAAAAAGAGGTAAAAAATGGAAATCGTAATCTGTAAGACCAAAAAAGAAGCGAGCCGTAAGGCCGCCGATATGATCGCCAAGCTCGTCAAGGAGAACCCCAAGTGCGTATTGGGTCTCGCGACAGGCTCCACCCCGGTCGAGATGTATGACTGCCTCGCAAAGGACGTCAAAGCCAAGAAGATCTCCTTCAAGAACGTCAAGAGCTGGAACCTCGACGAGTATTACGGTCTCGCGCCGACGCACGATCAGAGCTACCGCTACTTCATGAACGAGAACTTTTTCGATAAGATCGACATCAAGAAGTCCAACACTCACGTTCTCAACGGTCTCGCCAAGGACTGGCGCAAGGAATGCGCCGCGTACGAGGCTCAGATCAAGAAGGCGGGCGGTATCGATCTTCAGGTTCTCGGTATCGGTTCCGACGGCCACATCGCGTTCAACGAGCCCGGCAGCTCCCTCGCTTCGCGTACGCGCATCGTTTACCTTACGCCCCAGACGATCAAGGACAACGCCCGCTTCTTCAAGAAGGCGTCCGACGTTCCTGTAAGCGCTCTTTCGATGGGTGTCGGCACGATCTGCGAGGCTAAGAAGGTCGTTCTTCTCGCGTTCGGTAAAAACAAGGCCGACGCCGTCAAGGGCATGGTTGAAGGCGGTATGAGCCAGTACTGCACGGCTTCCGCGCTTCAGGCCCATAACGACGCGTGGGTCTTCTGCGACGAGGAGGCCGCTTCCAAGCTCAAGCTTAAGAAGTTCTATGCCTGGCGCAGCGAAATTGAAATGAAAGGGTAATCAAAATGAAATACGTATGCAAAGTCTGCGGTTATGTCTACGACCCTGCGGACAATAACGGAGTCGAATTCGACGCGCTTCCGGATGATTGGACCTGCCCGCTCTGTGGAGTCGGCAAGGATCAGTTTGAAGCGATGTGATTTGAATCCATTACATAAAAAAAGACCGATGCTTTCAGCGTCGGTCTTTTTTTTATCCGAACAATTTTGTATTATTTCAAAGGAATGGTCCAGGTTGAGTTTTTTGTCTCATCGATATTGATGTTTAAAATATCGGAAGGGGAGGTCGGTTTTTCTTCAATTCCGTAAATCCCCGAACTTATTAAAATCTCATCAAGTTCTTTGAGATCGGTATCATCTGCCGGTGCTGCCTGATTATCGGCGGGCATTTGCTTTTTATCCGATTCCTTCTTCTGTTTTAAACGTTCGTTTTCAGCTTTCAGTCTCAAAATCTCATTTTCTTTTTTCAGACGGTTGATTTCAGCTTCCTGTGGATTCACCACCGGAGAGGAGGGCTGCTGTTTTTTCGCGTTGACAGGCGTTGAATGTTCGTTGCCGTTTTCATCGAAATACTCGGGATAAAGTCTACGGCGATGCTCAAGAATCGCTTTGGCTTTTTGGATTTCAGCATCGTCCTCATGCTTTTTTTCCGATTGAACCTTGGTCACTTGATGTCCCTTGTCGTTTACTTTTTCGGGAGTTGAGACGGGGAGGTTTTTGTTGACTTCGGGTTTCGTCGGATTGATGCTTTTGGCAGGTTCATTCAGCTGCGATTCGTTTCTTTTCAATTCAGATTCTCCGGACAAAGCCTTATGCTGATGTTTTTGGGCTTCAGACGGTTTCTTTGCCGAGACCTGGATTTCAGGCTGTTTCGATGAAGCTGCAGACTGTTCAAGCGTTCTTTTTACATTCTCAAATTCATTTTTTATCAGACTTTTAATTTCGTCGCTGCTGATGATTTCTTTGTCTTTCGTATTTTCGGCCGCGACTACAACAGTCGAAGGGGAGGGGATCTGTTGATTTCTGTATCCGGCCAGCTGGATTTCGTACAATTTTGAATTTTGATCAACAATCTGTTTTTGATATGCCATCTGCTGTTCGGTTATCTTTGACGCCTGGTCAGCGACCTGTTGCCGAAGCGCCAACATATTGTTGTCCAGATGGTCTTGTTTATTGCTGCGAATATTCAGCACTACAAATATAAACACCCCGATGATAAAGAAAATCAAAATTGTAAAAAACGCGCAAACCGTCATTAAACGTTTATGTGCTTTAGCCTGTTCGGAATCGACATATTGCTGAAATGCCTTTAGCACAGGAAAATCGTCTAAAGCATCTTGATTACCGTAAAGAGCAACGGTATTTGTATCCGGAGGAATCGGCATCGCCTTGGCATTAGAAATATTTTCGTCTTCTATCATGTTTATGATCCCTTTTTTTATTGTCGCATAATATGTGTTATGTAAACTAGGCGCGAAGCGCGCTTAATCTTTTTGAAATTGTCGCCTCGTAACCTTCCTGAGTCGGTCTGTAATAACTCTTCGGTACACCCATATATTCCTGCTTAACATAATGATTGGCGAAATTATGCGGATACTTGTATTCTGTGACGGTATCGCTGCCGATCGCCTTTACATGTTTATTTTTGAGATGTTCAGGAACCGGCTGGACGGCACCCGATTCGACATCTGCCATAGCCTCTGATATCGCCATGCAGCTTGCGTTGGATTTAGGTGCGCTAGCCAGATATGTAGTCGCCTGGGAAAGATTTATCGCACATTCCGGCATTCCGACAAATTCACATGCCTGCATCGCCGCCACAGCGACGGACAGACCTCTAGGGTCTGCATTGCCGATATCTTCGCTCGCGCTTATAACCAGACGCCTGGCGATGAATCTCGGATCTTCTCCGGCCACCAGCATTTTACCGAGCCAATATACGGCGGCGTTCGGATCGCTTCCGCGAATCGATTTTATAAACGCGGATATCGTATCGTAATGGCCGTCTTCTTTTTTATCGTACCTTATCTGGCGTCGTTGTACGCACTCCTGGATTACATCTAGCGTCAGGTGGACGATATCGTCGTCTCCCGGCGGTGTAGAACGCATGGCGATTTCAAGCGCGGTAAGCGCGTGTCTCGCGTCGCCTTCGGAAATCGCCGACAGAAACGAAAGGGCGTCATCGTCAATTTCGGAGGGGATCGCACCGCACCCCTTCTCACGGTCGCTTAATGCCCTTTTTAGAACTTCTGCGATTTCATCAGAAGAAAGCCCCTTCAGCTCGAAAACGAGCGATCTCGATGTGAGCGGCGTATTGATGAAAAAGTTCGGATTGTGGGTTGTCGCTCCTATAAGAACGACAGTGCCGTCTTCGACATAGGGCAGAAGAACGTCTTGCTGCGATTTGTTGAAGCGATGAATTTCGTCGATAAAAAGTATAGTCCCCTTTCCTCCAAGTTCGTTGCGCGCCTGATCGCATATTCTGCGTATATCCGCAACACCCGACAATACGCCTGAAAGTCTTACGAAATTACGTTTTGTCGTCTTGGCTATCACCTCGGCGAGAGTCGTTTTACCGCATCCCGGAGGACCGTAAAAAATTACATTGGTGAGTCTGTCGGCTTCGATCACCCTTCTCAGGAGCTTGCCGTCGCCAAGTATATGGCGCTGTCCGACGACTTCGTCAATCGTCGTCGGCCGCATGCGCGCGGCCAAAGGCTCTGAAGAAAATACGTTCATTCTGTAAAAACGTAAATGTTTAGATTATCCGTCTTAAGGTGTTTTCTGTATTCGAAAATCCTGCCGATTTCGCACGTTTCGGATGCATAGAAAAACACGGAGAAAACTCTTGCCGCAACGGCGTCCGCATCCTTCGCCGCCGCCTTGATATCCGTATAGTTTTTTTCCACCGGAGTTAATTTCGGATCAAGAGAGTTTTCATCACTCCAGTCTTCTTTAATTTCGGTTACGCTGACCGAACCGTCAGGTTTGAAACGGATTTCCGGCGGCTGAGCGAGACGCTCTTTACGATCGCGCCATTTTTCGAGCGGCAAATACGCTTTGTAATAAAGTTGCCCTTCCTTTACTCCGTTGATTTTGATCTTGTCCGAATCGAGCATCTGTAGCAGCGTTGCTGCGTCACGCGCGGCTTTAACGGTCATCTTCGGTGAAAAATCACAAAGGATATCAAGCTTAGCTTCGGAAGATTTCGCTTTAAGACATCTGGCGACAGTGGCAAGATTAGTGCCGTTTATCTCTACAGTCTCTTTTTTGTGCGAGGTGCCGCGTACTAATCTGAACGTTATACGGCGCTTCTCGCCTTCAGGAAGTTTTTGAGCGACTTTAAATCGTCCGTACGTCGCGGACTGATCGAGAAAATCATCGAAGAGAATCAGCGACTGCGGGCAGTTGTAAAGGGCAAAAACGGCTTTAGGCATGTTTATCGCCGCGTCCGCCTCTCCCTTCACGTTTCTTGCTCCGCCGGTATAGATTATTTTCGGCTGTTTTTCCGAACGGATATCCCTGACGAGATTTGTAAAGGCGGGCTCCATGATCACTTCATCGCCTGTAGCCCAGAAGCGGCAATTGTTCACCGACATCGCAGAACCGAGCGGAAAGCCCGCTTTGGTGAACGCGTCGATAATTTCGCCGACCGGCGAAACGGTCTTGAACATCGCCTCGTAATCGTGATCGGAATCTGGACCGACGAAAAGAAATTCGATATCGGCATCTACTCCGCAATCGGTCGATACGACATCAAAGCTGACAGTCTTCTTCGCGGCGTCGAAAACGACATCGTTCTTGGCAAATGCGCACGTCGCCGTTAAAAACGACGTCGCAACAATCAGCCGGAAACGGTTCACCTGCAAGCCTCCACGGCACGCTTGAAACCATCTGCGCTGCGGGCTATGATCTTCTCGTCGACAGAACAGCTGAGGCGGATGTAACCGGGACGTCCGAAGCCCCTGCCAGGCACTGCGAGAATCTTTTCCTCAAGAAGCGCATCGACGAATTTCGCATCGTCGCCTCCCGGAGCTTTAGGGAAGAAATAGAAAGCGCCCTTCGGCATCGTAAATTCAATGCCGGCATCTGTCAGCACTTTAGCCATAAGCGCCCTGCGGCGAGCGTATATCTCGAGATCGACCGTTTCGTTGCAGACCGCAGCTGCAAGTTTCTGACCTATTACCGGAGCGTTGACGTAACCTAGAGTTCTGTTGACGAGTATTAATGTCGTCATAAGAGTTCCGCCGTCGAGTCTGGAAAGTTCGGGGTTGACCGCGAGGTATCCGACACGTTCGCCGGCCATTGAAAGCGTTTTGGAGAAACTGCCGAGAACGATGGCGTATTTGGTCATAGGAAGGACCGCGGGAACTTCAACGCCGTCATATGCGAAGATTCGGTAAGGCTCGTCGGAGAGGAGAAAAAGAGCTCTGGCTCCAGGTACGTTTTCGCGTTCGCCGTTCACTCTGTCGATGAGAGCCGCGAGAGCCTTAAGTTCGGCCTTTGAATATACGGCCCCCGTCGGATTGTTCGGAGAGTTGATTATAATCGCGCGCGTTTTCGGAGTGACGGCCGCTTCTATCGCTTTGATGTCAAGAGAGAAATCCTCGTTCGTATCGACAGGTTTCAACACGCCGCCGAAGTGACCGCAATAATTGCCGTATTCCACAAAGTACGGACTGGGGACTATGATTTCATCGCCTGATTCGACCGTCGCTCTGAAAAAATCCACAAGCGCGCTTGCCGCGCCTACAGTCATGACGACGTCTTTTCCGTCAAGCCCGATCTCCTGCTGTTTGGAAAGATATTCAGCGATGGATTCCCGCACGGCCGGAATGCCGGCGTTCGGGCAGTAGCCGAGGCCGAGCGGGCGAATCGCGGTGTCGGCGATTTCATGAAGAACATCCCTAACCGCTTCGGGCGGCGGCACATCGGGATTGCCGAGCGAGAAATCACACACGGCGTCTTCGCCGTACTGGGCCTTTAATTCAAGCCCTTTTTCAAACATCTTACGGATGAAACCGCCCTTTGCCGCGGTCTGCACGAAATAATCAGTTACTGTCTGCATCATATTACCTTTATATTTATCAACATTATATCATAACGGCATTAAAGACCGCATTAAAATTCATTTTAGAAATATTGTCAATGCCATGTCGGCACGGATGAAAACTCCATTTTTTTTGAAGAAAAAGGATGAATGAAAGATATTTGTGTAGAATGCAGAAAAAGCCTGGATGCTTTTTTTGCGCCGTATTTGACATCCCCGACGATCGGGTGTCCATATTCCGAAAAATGAACACGTATCTGATTCTTGCGTCCGCTTTTCAGATGAACTTCGACGAGCGAACTTTCTTTTGAAACAGATAGCCGCCGCCATTCGGTAACAGCCTTTTTGGCCCCCTTCTTTCCTTCCGGCACAGAGCGAACCCTGTACCCGTCAGCATCTTCTTTGAGATAGGAATCAAAAACGCCTTCAGAGTCATCAACAATGCCTTCTACCCTCGCAAGATATGTTTTTTCAGTTAAGTTATTCCAGTTGGATCTGAAATATTCGGCAACCTCTTCGCTCTTGGCGAATAACATCACGCCGCTTGTCTCTCTGTCGAGTCTATGGACGAGCCACACTCTCATGCGGCTTTTCAGCTGACCTTTGCGGATATAATTGTTGAGGTAATTCTCGGCTGTAGCTTGAGCTTCGCGAGCCGAGCGTCCGTAAAGTTTCGTATGGGTCGTCAACAATCCGTCCGGCTTGTCGATGACAATGACGTCTTTATCTTCATAAATTATCTTAAACGGAAGACGCTCTTTCATGAATGCAGGTTTTTAACGGATGATCGAGAGTATTTTGAGTTCGACATGGGTCTCTCCGTATGTTGAGATAGATGCTTTAAACAATACATCGCCGGGGAGATGGGACTTCGCCCGTAAAATTTCGATGAGCTCGCCCTTGTTCCACCAGACCGCCCGCAATCCGCTGGAAAACGTAAACTGAAGATGACGGCCGTCATTTCCCATAACCCTAACATCTGAAAAATATACGTTCCTGAAAGCGAAAACAGGTTCGGGATTTTCTTCTCCGAACGGCTCCAAACGCATTAGGGAATTTACGAACTCGACGGAGATATCACTTGGCGTGACCCATGCATCGATGAGAATCTCGCCTTCGTCTCCGCGGGCTTCGGCATTCGCCTGAGCCGCGCATGCACCGGCAAATTCGGTCTTAAACGAGTCAACGCGTCCTTCTTTTACCGAAAAGCCGGCCGCAGCGGCGTGCCCGCCAAAACGAGACAGAGATTCGGCTGCGGCCGCTAACGCATCTCGCACGTTGTACCCTTCCGGGGCGCGTGCCGAACCGTGATTCCCGACCAGAACCGCCACGGGCACACCTCCGGAAGACGTATCTTCGGAAATTTTTTCAAGAACTCTTGATGCGACAACTCCTGCAACACCCTGATGTCCATCCGGAAGAACGATAACCTGGGCGGGCGCGCCTTTTTCAATTTGAAGAAGCGCTGAATTAAACATATCCTGCTCGACGCTTTTGCGTTCACAGTTGCGTATGTCAACCAATCTGGCGAGTTCGCGGGCCTCTTCACGGTCGTTCGACAGTACTAGCCGCAACGCCTCTGAACCGTCTGACATGCGGCCGGACGCGTTTATCCTCGGACCTATCGCATAACCGAAATCGCGAGAAGTCATGGCCGTAACACCGGGACGGCAGACGCGTTGATAAAGTTCTTTCAGGCCTGTCGGCGCATATTTCTGAAAAAGTTTCAGAGCTTCGGAAACAAGAATCCTGTTCTGGTCTTTCAACGGCATTATATCCGTTATGGTAGCCAAGCCCGCAAGTACGATCAACGGGCCTGCGACGGCACCGCCGTTATAGAGCCCTTCTTCCCGCGACTTTACTACAAGCGCGTTCGCAAGCATAAAGGCAACACCTGCGCCGCAAAGACCCGACAAGGTCTCAGGCGCGCTAACCTTCGGATTGACAATTGGACAATCCGGCAGCGCATCGCCGGGAAGATGATGATCGGTTATAACTACATCAATGCCTTTAGCCTTTAAAAACGCGGTCTCTTCGATTGAATTGATGCCGTTGTCAACCGTGACTACCAGCTTTACATCGGGATGTTCCTTTAGTAGTCTCTCGACGGTTTTCGCATTTAATCCGTATCCTTCATCCATACGTTTGGGAAGAAACGGGCATACATCAAATTCAAGACTCTCGAAAGTTTTTACCAATATAGCCGTTGCGCAAATGCCGTCGCAATCATAATCGCCGATAATTACGGTCTTTTTGTTTTCACGCTTCGCAGTTATGATAACAGAAACGGCTTCTTTGATGCCGGGAAGCCGATCGGGAGGAAGAAGATTCTTATACGATGGCTTTAAAAAGGTTTCAAGAGAATCCGACGTGACTCCTCTTAAAGCGAGAAGTCTGGCCATAAGCGGGCTTTCGCCCGCTTCGACCAAAGAAGCGACATCGGCTTCTAAGACTTCTCTTTCTTTCCAGACCATCGCAGAACGACGACGCGTTATGCGTCGATCTTGACCTCATGACACCAGCCGTGTGTATCTTCCAGTAGGCCGTACTGGATACCCTGAACGGTATCGTAAAGCTTCTGAAGATGCTCGCCTACGGTATTCTCGTCGGAAATGGCAATAACGTCTTCGCCGCGAGTGATCTCCCATACGGGCGTAATGACGACCGCGGTTCCGCAAGCGGCGACTTCGGCAAATTCGCGAATCTCCTCATAAGGAACAGGTCGGCACTCGACCTTCCAGCCGAGATCCGCAGCGCATTGCTTAAGCGACATGTTCGTGATGGACGGAAGAATAGACTTGCTGTCGGGCGTGACATAAGTTCCGTCTTTGGTGATGCCGATGAAGTTTGATGTTGAAAATTCTTCGACATACCGGTGAGTTTTGGCGTCGAGATAAAGCTCGACAGGCCAACCGTCATGCTTCGCCTTCTCGTGAGCGTAGAGAGATGCGGCATAGTTGCCGCCGACCTTCACGTCGCCCATGCCGTTGGGAGCCGCGCGGTCCCAATCATCGAGAATGACGGCGCGCACAGGCTTAAGACCACCCTTGTAATAGGCGCCTACGGGCATCACCATGACCATGAAGGTGTATTCTTTGGCGGGGGCGACGCCGATCTGAGGGCCGGTGCCGATGAGAAGCGGTCTCAAATACAGGGATCCTCCCGTACCGTACGGAGGAACGTACTCTTCGTTGGCGCGTACAACCCTGTCGACCGCGTCGATGAACATATCTACCGGAATAGGCGGCATTACGCAGCGCTCCGCCGTCTTGTACATGCGCTTGGCGTTTTCCTCGGGACGGAAAATCACAATCTTGCCGTCTTTCTGGCGGAAGGCTTTCATCCCTTCAAAGCATTCCTGTCCGTAATGAAGGCAACTAGCGCCGATGTGCATCGTGATTTCAGGTTTTTTTACCAATTCCCCTTCGGACCACACGCCGTCTTTCCATACGTAACGGATGTGGCAGTTTACCTCGGAAAAACCGAAACCTAAACTGGCCCAATCTATGTCTGTTCTTGGCATTTGATTCTCCTTTGTTCTTTCTATATTTAAAATGGACTGATGTCGTTAAATTTTATTTTTAGTCTTTTTTCGAGTACTCTAATCTGTCTTTTAATCCCTGTAAAAGTTTACTGTTCGGATCTTTTTCGTCAATGTAATAAATCAGATCGTTCAACAGATTGTCTCTGTTGTTGCTTACATCGTTAAGAAAAAGGTTTATTGTATTCGCCAGTTCAATCATATCTTTATGTCTTGAAAGTTCTTTAACCCAATTGTTTAAATCATTTTCTAAGAAATTGAATTCTTCCAAAAACGAGATATAAGAGCCGATAGTGTCGGGCGAAATCGGATAAAGAATCCGCGCTTCACTGTAGGACGCGACTGCGTTTTTCAAGAAATATTTTAAACTGTCGATTTTTTCAAGAATTGTTTTTTTATCACCATTGTAGCGAATGAGGGAGTATCTTAACTGATTAAACCTCAAGGATGCGTTCATGCGATAATATTTCGCTAATGTCGCTCTTAACTTAGAAAAACTCTTTTGAGCCGCAAAGTCGCGTCTGTACATGGGATCATCAATGAGACGTCTAGTGTACCAATCCCAGAAATCTCTGTCTTTTTTCACTAGTTCAGGATCGCACGCCGTCGGTTCGGGATTGATTTTCATGACAAGTCCGTGAGGTGAGACCAACCCGTCTACAGGAGTTCTTTTTTCGTTGTCCCATTTCGGATACATCCACTCCATGGCGTAACTCTCTTCAATATAGAATGCATGGCGCGTCTTATCGTGTTCATGCATCATTTTGGCGAGTTCAGCATTGATTTCCATGACTTCAAGCGCTCCCGTAACCTGAAGCCTGCCGTTTTTGGCACTCTTCCCTTTACGATCGGCATAGCGCTGAAAAGCGACGGCGCTGTCTTCCTCAGAAGGTATCCAGATTTCATCGCCGTAGAGATCGCGCTCGACGGCCATATACGTTCCGTCAGCGAGAGCGTTTTGAGTGATGAGATAAATGTCAGGTCTGAAGTTTGCGCCGTAAATCATATAAGTCGGAACAAATCTTCCCGGATCCGTACCTCCAAAGAGAATTGAATAAGGCTCCATAGGCGGCGGATAATCAGGATCCGGCAGCGGCTCTTCGTCCTCGGTTATCTGAGCTCTGATGGCCTTTGCACCGTCCAGCTGATACGCTCCGAACTGCCAGCCGAACGAATGATTGTTCTGTTCAGATCCGCCATATTTCAAAACCACTTCCTCGTCGGTGTAATTTTTAAGAATCGGAATTATTCCCGCCAGGCACATAAGGAAAACACATACGAACATTTTGCTGAAAAAGAACCGGAAAAATGAAGCCAGCAGAATTATACCGTATCCGATCCATATCGCGACCATGGCATAAGAAGATATGAATTTGACTTTTTGGATAAAGCCGTCTTGAACATCTCCTTTTACATTGGCCAAAAGAATCAGAGGAACGGTCATTACGAAAAAGCACGCGCCCAACGCCAGAATCCAATGCTGGGTATTGTTGTCGGAATCGAAAGAAAGACAGAAGGAAGATTTTTCCAGACGTTTCTTTATAATAAAAGGCACCGCCGTTACAGCTATTGCAAATATAAAAGTCATGGAAACAAACAGCGCAAAATATTTAACGCTTCCGCCGGGCTTGCAGCACGGCAGCAAAGACAATATTGCCAGAGATAACAAAATCAATACGCATGCAACGATATAATCTTTGCGTCTGTTATGCATGCTCACACTGTAAAACCTGTAAATGACGACGGCGGGACGCATGATGAACTGATTGAATATGACATACATCATGCCGATAATGGCCGGCAGAGCCATTGCCAATATCACGACAACGTCAAATTTCTGCAATCTGCCCGCATCTTGAAAACCAAAGGTGAATCCGCATGCACGAACCGCTAAAAGCACAGCGAAAAACAAGGAGAAATGGAGCGCAAAAAAACAGGACTTCGTTCCGGCTTTCCGAACCGTAACGCGCCAGCAGGCCAAAGGCAGAATCGTCAGCAAGAGAAGGAAGTCGGTAAACTGAATCTTCAACTCACTGAAATAATACAGAATCTGATTTTTCACGATAGTGAAAAATGCGGAAATACCGCCAAAATCAGGCATTCTGATTTCTTCATATTGACCACGGGTTATCGCGTGTTTGAAACCCTCCCAGGTTCTCGGATATCCCCAGTTCATAGGAGGGTTGCGCAATTCGGAAACAATCGGCATATATGCATAGAACGCAACTCCGAGCTGGGTGAAAAATGCCGCGCCGGCTACGGATTTTCCATAAGGAAGAACAGACCACACCAAAGCGAGCACAACAAAATTCCAGACGAGCGGCCACCAGAACCACCACGTCGAAGGATGGGTCAAACCGTGTACGGCACCTCTTGAAAGCAACAGGAAGAGCGCGATCTGAAACCCGGCGACCGGAATCGCAAAACACAATCCTTTTTTGATGAATATGGACAGCGATATGAAAATTACAAGAAGAAGCGATATAGGCAGCCACGACACATAAGCGTTGGTAGGCTGATTGAGCTCTTTTATCAGTTCCGCTTTAACGGCAAGGTCCGGACAGGATGCTATTTCATCCGAAAGAGCCATACGCCAATTTGCATACGACGGAAGCCCTTCTCTGTTAAAATAACCGAAAAGCTCGGCGATGCCGTCTATTGACGGCACAATCGCTAAAACGGAAATTATCGCTAAAAGCGCGAATCCAGCGGAAGCGATGATGTAATGTTTCGATTTTCCCGTAAAAAGCGATGCATCGTCTCTGAAAGACGCCGCCAGCGCAAACGACGACGAAAGCAATATGAAAACACCGACTAATACATAGACGATAGGATTGGCTGTAGGCGCGAACTGTTCAGCGTCAACGCCGCTCCATGTTCCTGCGCGGGCAAATAAAGTGCCCGCAAGGAAAAGCAGAAATGCCGCGCTCGCGCCGCCTGCAAGAACGGTTTTAACCGCAGTATCGACATCATTCCTTTTTTTGAGAACAAAAGCTGAAATGATAAATCCGAAGAAGACTAATATCGAAATGATAACAATAGATTGAGACGGCAGACGTTTCGTTTTAGATACCATCTCTGAAAGCGGTTTTATTTTTTCGTACGCCTGATAACTTAGATGATACTTCCCGTCAGTGTGTTTTACAAGATCAGATTCACCGCATCCGAAATTATTAAGGATACGTTTTACGTTTTTGAGACTTTCTTTGTTTTTTTCATTATCTTCGAGCCCCTGTTTATGGATATTTGAAAGATATTGCGCTTCAGATATCTTATCAAGCTTATCAAGTGTTTTTTTATCAACCTTATATGCGTTGCGCTGAACGGAAATCATCATTTTCAGCTGAGCTTCATAATCAAGACAAGCCTTGTATGCCGCGGAAGGAATCTCTTTACCTTCTTCTTTTAATTTTTTTATGCCTTCTTTTTCTACTGAAAGTTTATGATCGAGACTTTTTTTCCTTTCTTCAAAAGCTTTAGGATTGGACCAATAATCAAAATACAACGGTTCAAGATTGGATCCTATAACGGCGTATTCCAAATTTGAGACGCCCACAGGAGCCGCCTTGGCCAGAACTTCACTCGACATTCCCGCTTTAGCTCTCTGATAATCAGCCGTTTTCAAAACCTGATATGTCAACAGAACAGGTATGATAAACAAGGCAAAATCTCTGAAGAGCTTAACGTTTTTAAGCAAAATAATTATACCGAGCGGAACTATCGCGAAAAGAAGAACCTGGTAGTTGGTAAGTCCAAGACCAAAAACAAAAGCCGCGAACCAAAGCGTTTTATCTGTGGGCCTGCGCATCCACCGATACGATAAAAGAAAAACCAAAACCAGAAAAAGCGAGTTTAGCGAATAAATTTCGACGATAGTCGATTGAGACCATTCTACCGGAGAAAAAGCAAACGCAAGCGCGCCGCTGACGCCGCCAAGAAAAGAAAGCCAATTAGTAGTTGATGAATCATTTTCAGCAAGGAGAGAATCCTTTTTAACGGTATAAATCAAATCTGCGGCGCTGCGGCTTATCAGCATGGCCATACAACCGGCGGCCAAGGCCCCGAAAAACGCGGAGCAGCAACTGACGGCCCAGACAGGATTCGGATGACCCATATAAGTGACTGAAGAGAAAATCTTGCAGAAAATCCAAGTGCAGAATGTCCAGAACGGATACCCCGGAGGATGCGGCACGCCGAGATGGGCGCTCGCAGTGGCCAGTTCACCGGAATCTTCAAGACCTACGGAAGGTCCGAGAGTATAGAAATAAACTCCAAAAGAAACAATCGTTGCAACCCAGAATGCGGCCCAGTCAAACTTTGTAAAGAACTTTTTTTTCATTTTACGTCAAACATCAATTTTAGTGATTTTTCTTATAATCAGCCAGCCGGCGATAATCAGTAAAAAAACGACAACACAAGAAATCACCCCCATAAAACTGCATAAGAACGGCAACATCATCTGAGGCTTCAGTATAATCATGGCGACGGCAAGCAAAAACGGCATTGCGGAAACAAGAATACCCTGCATGCGGCCCTGGGCCGTTAGAGTTTTTACCTTGCGCTCTATTTTCATGCGTCCGCGAATAGTCTCGGAAATCTTATCGAAGATTTCCGTTACATTGCCGCCGGTTTTGCGACTGATTAAGATAGCTGTAGTCACCAGCGTCAAATCGTCGGAGCCCACCCGGTCAGACATGGATTTGAGCGCACCCTCAAAAGACATTCCTATCCTGAGTTGCTGCTGAAGAATGGCGAATTCTTCACTCATCGGGTTTTCACCTTGATTTACTACAGAATCGAACGCCTGGGATATTGAAAAGCCGGCACGAAGAGCATTGGACATCGTGGCAAGAGCCTCAGGAAGCTGATTGTTGAATTTTTGACGACGACGCTCGTCAAGCCATCTGGCGATGAAACCCTGGCCGTTCTGCCAGCCGCTCTTTACTTTTATTCCGGCGAGAAAATACCATGTGACGCCTGCGATGGATACGGCAAAAAGAATTACTGCTAACAAACCTAACATATATTCTCCGTCCCTGTCAGTTCCTGTATGTTATGGTTGTGTTCTCGTTGAGTGAAGGGTCGAACATGCCCGTATCGACACTTATGCCGCGGCCGGACAGCTGATCCAGCCAGGTGGGAATCGCGCCGGTGGGCTTAAATTCACCGATAACCTTCCCGTTTTCGCTTACGCCCGTCTGATTGAACGCAAAAATATCCTGCATCACAATCTGGTTGCCTTCCAGTCCTGTAACTTCGGTAATGGCGACCACTTTGCGAGAGCCGTCGGAAAGACGGGATTCGTGTATGATGATATCTACGGCGCTGGCTATCTGTTCGCGTATCGCCTTGGAGGGCAGTTCCATGCCGCTCATCATCACCATCGTCTCAAGACGAGAAATAACATCGCGCGGCGAATTGGCGTGGACGGTGGTAAGGGATCCGTCGTGACCGGTATTCATCGCCTGAAGCATATCGAGCGCTTCTCCCGAACGGCATTCGCCGACGATGATGCGGTCGGGACGCATTCTGAGGCAGTTCTTCACGAGATCGCGAATGGTTACCGCACCCTTACCCTCGATATTCGGCGGGCGAGCCTCAAGACGGACGACATGAGGCTGTTGAAGTCTCAATTCCGCCGCATCTTCAACGGTGACAATGCGTTCTGTACTCGGAATGTACCCGGAAAGAAGATTCAAGAGAGTCGTTTTACCGGAGCCGGTACCGCCGGCAACTATGATATTTTTGCGCAGGCGCACACAAAGCTTCATAAACTCCGCCGTGTTGTGCGTCCATGTGCCGAAGCGGATGAAATCAGCCGGAGTAAGCGCGCTTTTGGAAAATTTACGGATCGTAATGGTAGGTCCGGAAAGCGCGAGAGGCGCGATGATCGCGTTAACACGGCTACCATCGGCAAGACGAGCATCGACATACGGCTGAGACTCGTCAATGCGGCGGCCGAGAGGCGCAACGATACGCTCGATCACGGCTAAGACACTGGCGTCATCCGTGAACTGGCAGTCCGAAAGAACAAGTTTACCCTTGCGTTCCACATAAACTTTGCGCGGACCGTTTACCATGATTTCACTTATGGTATCATCGGACAGGAGTTCTTCAAGAGGTCCGAGTCTCATCGCTTCGTTGAAGACGTCGTCCTCAAGACGAATCGTATCAATCCCTTCCGGCATGCGCCCGTTGGACACCACCTCTTCGATGATTTGACGGATCTTCAATCGCGCCGTATCTTCAAGCCCTTCTCGATCAACGCCGTCCAGCGTAAGACGCTTCATGTCCATGCGTTTCAGAAGTTCATTTTGAATCTGCTCCTGAACGTTTCGCCTGACTTCACGGAAAGGATCTTCAACGGCAGGTTCGACGGATTCTTCGGACGGTTCCGCTTCTTGGACGCGCTGCGACGAGACGTCCTCTTCGCAGGTGTCGTCGAAACTTTCAGATTCTTTTGAAACCCGGAAAATGGCCTCTCCTATCTGAACGACCATTTCACCGTTGAGTTCGACGGCGCAATCTATCTGTTCGCCGTTGACGTACGTGCCGTTGGCGCTGTTGAGATCTTCCAATATCGCTCTTTCGTCCCTCACGGTCAGAATGGCATGGCGTTCGCTTACTGAAGGATGGGGAAAACGCACACGGCAATTCTCGCCGCGGCCGATTATCCACGAACCCTCTGACAGCTCCCGCCTTTCGCGGACACCGTCGACTAGAGTGATCAAATAAAGCATGATGGACGCCTTGTGAAATTGTTAACGGTCGTAGCGCTTCTTATTTTGTTCTTTTTTAACACGCTCGCGGTTCAAGTCTGATATCTGACTACAGATCTTATTGAACTCAATGACGGGCAGTTCGCTCTCCGTATGATCATCCTCTTTGTGGCGCAATGTAAGAGTTATCCGTCCCTTTGTCTGTTCAACGTTGGCAAGCATCTCGGCTTCGCGGGGAGTTACCTGCAACGTTACCGTCGTAAAGCCCGACGATGTCGACGCGCCGAGTCCAGGGCCTCTGACGCGTGAAGATTCGTTCCCGACGGCCAGCACGTAAATTCGCTGAAGAAGCGTAACGGTAACAAGATCGCCCTGTTTGTTGGCGGGGTTTTCGCTTGGACGCAAAAACGTTCCGATGACATCGACTTCGTCGCCCGGACGTATCCTGCCTGAGACGGAGGTGGACTCGTTGACATTAATGGATATGGCTCTGTTGCCTTCGCCTATTTTGCTCGCCAGCGAATTGTCGAACGTGTATCCTTGAATATCGGTTTTTCTGATAGCGATGTTGGCATCGACGGTCGTATCGAGAAAACGCCCGATAAGCTCTTCCTTTTCGGCAGGCGTATAAACAAGCCCGACATTCCCTACGCGAAGAGTTTTGCAAACCTTGAGATCCGCGTCTTTGATCTGCGTACCGGCCATTTTCTGCGAGACGAAGCAGAGAGCGTCCATTTCGCCGTATTTTTCTTTTATGGCCTTTTCTTTCTTCAGGAGTTCGTCGTTCTTTCCGCTTATATACGCACTGGTCAAAAGAGCCGCGATAAGACCGGCTACAAGGCTCGCAATCAGAACCATCTGACGTTTCATATTAGAACAATCCCTTCACCTTACCCGTTTCTACATCTACATCAATCCTGCGATACGCGGGAGACGCGCTCGTTCCGGGCATAAGCTTTATCTCGCCCGCGACCGGAACGAGGAGCCCCGCGCCGGCGTAAACGAGAATATCCTTTACCGGCAGACGCCACCCCTTCGGACGACCGAGAAGTTTCGGATCGTGCGAAAGCGAATACTGTGTCTTCGCGATACAGATCGGAAGGCGCGCGGTCTCGGGATTCGCCTGGTACGCTTCGAGCTTTTCGAGAGCGAGAGGCTCGAAATCGACCCCGTCGCCGCCGTAAACCTCTTTAACCTGCTTTTCGATGCGGTCTTTGAGCGGCTCGTTAAGATCGCAGAGGAATTCGAAATTATTAGGCTCGTCGCACGCGGCGATGACGGCCTCGGCGAGTTCGAGCGCGCCTTCGCCGCCCTTGAGCCAGTGGTCGGAAACCGCGAATCTGGCGCCCGCGGATTCGGCGACCTTTTTAACGAGAGCGCGCTCGGCTTCCGTGTCGGTATAGAACGCGTTCAGACAGACGACGGGCTGAACGCCCGAGCGGCGGATGATGTCAATGTGGGCGAGAAGATTGTCGCATCCCTTTTCGAGAAGCTCGAGATTCTCGCTCGTATAGACGGGATCGAGCGGGAGACCCGCCTTTACCGCCGGAGCACCGCCGTGGGCCTTGAGGGCGCGGACCGTCGCGACGAGAACGACCGCATCGGGCTTAAGACCCGAGCAGCGGCACTTGATATTCCAGAACTTCTCGAAACCCATGTCGCTCGCGAAGCCGGATTCGGTCACGACGTAATCGCCGAGCGCACACGCCAGGCGGTCGGCGACGACCGAATTCTGACCGATGGCGATGTTTGCGAAGGGACCTGCGTGGACGAACATCGGCTGGCCCTCGATCGACTGCATCATCGTGGGCTTTATCGCGTTCACCAAAAGCGCGCACATCGCGCCGTCGACCTCGAGATCAGCGGTCGTCACGGGAGCGCCCGACCTGGAATAGGCGACGACGATCTTAGAAAGGCGCTTTCTCAAGTCGGCGAGATCGGCGCTCATCGCGAGAATCGCCATAACCTCGGAGGCTACGGTGATGTAAAATCCGCTTTCGCACGTAAAGCCGTCAAGTTTTCCGCCGCGGCCGATTTCGACGTTCCTCAGACCCTGTGCGCAGAAATCCATCGCCCAGCGGAACTGAATGCGCTCAGGATCGACGTCGAGACGCTTCAGCCCGCGCTCGGCGAGCCATTCGTCGTCGTGATTGCGCTCATGCTGCATGCGCGAGTTGAGCGCCATCATGGCGAGATTATTGGCGTTTGTAATAGCGTCAATATCACCCGTAAGACCGAGCGAAAGCGAAGTTAACGGCACAACCTGGGCGAGACCGCCGCCCGCCGCCGAACCCTTGATGTTAAAAGTCGGACCGCCCGAAGGCTGACGCACGCAACCGATAACCTTTTTGCCTATCCTACCGAGCCCCTGAACAAGACCGAGAGTCGTTGTCGTCTTGCCCTCGCCGAGAGCGGTCGGAGTGATCGCGGTAACGTCGATGTACTTGCCCTTGCGCCCTTCTCCGACGCGCTTAAGGACTTTCGTCACATCGATTTTCGCAAGAACGTCGCCGTAGGGCGTCCATTCGTCGTCTCTTAAATCGAGTTCCTTGGCCAGGTCGGAAGCCTTGCGGAGATTAGCCTCGGCTGCTTCGGCGATCTGCCAATCCTTCATCTTTGTAGGGTCTAATTTCATAGTGTATATTATACCAAAAATTAGGCTATGCTAGCGAAATTTTAAATCAAAAACCGGGCGATTCAAAACCTGCACCAAATGCGACATAGGTACAACCCGGACTTGTTCGCGGACGGAAACCCATCGCGCTATTCCATTCCCTATTCGGAACTAAAAGCGAAGGCGCAATCCAATTCCTCCATGAGTAAAATCATTATGAGCGCATTTATAATCGTATTTTCGATTAGTGTTACGAGCATCATCGCCAATAACCTCGTACTGCTCGATAAATCCAAAAACGGAAAAATTCTCGTTAATGCGCCAGAGCGCTTCAATACGCAACGATACCGACGAGGCTCCGCATTGCCAATTACCGCCACCGTCTTTCGCGCCAAAAACCCGCTTAAAATTACGAGAACTGCCACCCTCCACAAAAGCCGATGGAATTATATATACATTATCCATCACTTTAAATCTATGTCTTAAACCTGTTTTAAAATAAAAATAATCATTGCCCCTAAAGCACTTACGGATCCGATAAAACGGAACTAGATAATCATTTTCAAGAGATTGCTCAAGTTGCCACCAGTGATAAGTTCTCTCGCTCTTTAAACTGCTGAATCCGCGATACAAAGTCCACGATCGGGTCAAAGATGTCTTTACCTTCCAGGTATCGCTGAATGAATAGTCAAAATCCCAGGTTGGTCCAAATTCCGTATGATAAATTGCATGACGATGGACGTCCGCTCTTCTGTCAGTTAAAGAACTTACATCCCAATTACGGATACCAAAACGCCCGAACGCGCCAGTATCATAACCGGCGCGAACGGATAAAATCTGCATCGGCCTATCTTCAACTATCTTTCCCAGCGACTGGTACGCAGTGCGTACTTCGGGAGTCACTTCTAGAAAAAACGGCGAAAGCAGACTCGCGGCAATGAGCCCTGTTACCATATTTCTTTAGTCTTAAGGTTACACGCATCAAGCGAAACCTTATGAACCTTAAGATCATGGAGATAAAGCCCCGGAGGATTCGGTTTTTCGCCGCGGATAATCTCGGCTAACTCCTTAAGCTGCCCGGCGTAGCGATCGGTAGGAACCTTAAAGGTAAGACGATTTATACCCTCACGATAACCTGCCTTTTTAGCCTTTTCGTTAACCTTCTTAAGGAACATCTTGATCTCTAGCTTATCAACTCTCGAAAGCCCGTCTTCGTTAAGACCAGTCGTATGCTTAACTGTACGGAAATCTTCAATCGGCTCAAGCTCCATCGAGCCGTTCGTTCCGTCGATGCGGATATGACGACAAGGCTGAGTGCCGCGCGAACAGACGCGGAAAACGGCGTTGGCGCGAGGATATTCCATAATCGTCAGGGAATGTGTCTGGGCCCATTCGGGATCGCCGGGCGCGGGCTTGATTATCGAATACGTCTTAAGAGGCATAGCGTCGTCGAAAATCGGCATCGCCCATTCGATCGCGTGACACGCTAAAAGATACGCCGTTCCGCCCGGATAGTGCGAAGCGTATTTCGGATACTTAGGATATCCGTAGCTGTGATCAAGATCGGCGTCGATCGAATATATTTCGCCTAAAATTCCGCTCTTGGCGATTTCGACCATCTTGTTGATTGCCTCGTTGGAACGGAACATATAACCGATCTGAAGAGGAATTCCGCGCTCCTCGCAGATTTTCGACATTTTGGCGTAGCCCTCCTGATCGACACCGAGCGGCTTATCCATGTGCATCGGATAACCGGCCTTGGCGATCTTTGTCGAAACCTCGACCAACTCGGAGTTGGAAACCTCGACTACGATAAGATCGCATTCGATCTCACGATTAAGAAGTTTCTCGCCGTCGATTTTAGGCCATTCGGAATACGACTTGACGTTAGGCTCCTGCATACGCATCGCCTTAGAATCGGAGTCGTCGACCCAGCCGATAATTTCATAATCATCTTTAAGTTTTCTCAGCGCGTCGAATTTACCACGCGCATGATTATGAACAATACCCCAAAGCGCAACTTTAGCTTTACGCTTGCCGATCGGCTGCCACTTAGAAGTCTCGACCTTCTCAGTGCAAACCGTACAACCGGCTAGAATCGCCGCTAATGCAACAAAGATAAGATTTTTCATTATTACATTCTCCCTTCAAAAGGATCCCAGCCCTTGCGGTATTCCTTGGCGACCCACTTGTCGGCCTCGGCGCTGTTAGTGACGTGCGAGCCATTCCACTTGAGCTCAGAGATATTGAGCCTGTTGTGAGCGAGCGCCGAAATATTACCGAGACATACCGTCTTGGCGAGAGGAACCGCGTACTCGAAATTATCGTTCGCTTCGCGGCGCTCGCGGATTGCAGTATAAAACTCGCGAACATGCGGCAGAGTGTTACGGCGATAGTTGAAGTCCTTCTGACGGTCGATGCGCGGATTGCACCAGCCGGCGGAGTTGGGCAAGAAGCGATAACCTCCGTGGTGGGTGAACCACAAATTCGCTTTCGATCCGACAAAAAGTACGCCGTTCGAATAGAAGGGATCCTTCTCGAAGCCCCACTTCTTCTCCTCTTCGAGAACGCGCGGAGGAATGTTGAGCCATTCGCGGCGGTGAGGAAGACCGAACTTATTGAGATATTCCTTCTTGTACGGCACGCCGTCGTTAAGGCCGTCCCACCAGTGAAGCGCTACTTCGCCGCGCTTCTCGTTCGCCGGGAAATGGAACTCGAAAACATCACGATACGCCCACGCGCCGTCGAGCGCGAACTTCGCGTCGTGACACTTTACGCTGTCGGGATCCTTAAGTCCGAGCGCCCAGAAAGCGACGTCCATAATATGCATACCGAGATTGCCGATCGAACCGTTGCCGTAACCGATCCAGCTGTGCCAGCCGTGCGGATGCATACCGTCCTGATCGGGAGTTTCGGGATAATAGTCGCAAATCGGCGAGCCGCCGCACCAAGAATCCCAATCCAATCCATTGGGCGGAGGCATAGATGCCGGACGCGAGAAAATTGAATTTACGCGGTCATCATAGCACCAAACTTCCTTAATCTCGCCGAGAGCTCCCTCGTTAATACGATCGATGCAATATTTCATCGACGGGAAGGTGTGACCGTAAGTTCCGCACTGAGTTACAAGACCGGGCATTTTACGGGTTTCTTCTAAAAGAAGATCGCCTTCCGCCGCGGTAAGAACGAGCGGCTTATCAAGATAAACGTGAATACCGCGGCGAATAGCCATAACTGCCGGGAGAATGTGCTGATGGTTCGGCGTTTCGATAATAACGGCGTCAAGCTCGTCACCGACCGCATCGAACATATCCTGATAGGTGGAGAACTTCTTAACGTCCTTGTAATTCGCCGAAGCCGCAGGATCGCGCAGCGCTCTTACTTCGCTATCCATACGTGCGAGCTGCTTAGGATCCGGATCGACGATAGCGACAAGCTTCTCAAGTAAAATCGCATTGATGATCATTCGTCCCTGAATGCCGCAGCCGATAAGAGCGACGCGCAGCTTGGCACCCTTCTCGATCTGCTTTACGCGGCCTTGCCCGAAACCGGGATTGCCGATTCCGAAACCGCAAAGAGCCCCCGCCGCCAAAAGACCTTTAAACGCTGTTCTTCTGGATAATTGCATTTCAATACTCCTTAATCTTTATTTAAAAGTTATATCAAGACTTTAAAAAATTCAATTTCAAAAAGTTAACGTATTTCGATTTTGAGCGCGCTCTCAATTGATTTATCCATGTCGAAATACTTGTAGGCGCCGAGTCGTCCGCCAAGGATAAGATTCGGAATCTTTTGAGCCTCAGCCCTGTAGGCTTCGAGAAGCTCACGGGATGCAGGCGTATCGATCGGATAATAAGGCTCATCACCGAATTTCCACTCGGCGGAATATTCACGCATCACGATCGTCTTGGGACAGGCCATTATGTCCTTCAGTTCGGGATGATAATGTTTGAACTCGTGAACACGCGTGTACGGCACATCGGCTTGCGTATAATTTACGACACTCGTTCCCTGGTAATCGGCGACATCAAGCTTCTCTGTCTCGAACTTGAGCGTACGCCAAGGCAGCATGCCCAGCCTGTAACCGAAAAGCGCGTCGACCGGACCAGAATAATATACGGGAACATCGGGCAAATCGTCGGCATCGGCTTTGAGACTTCCGTTCTCAAGCCTGACTCCAACACCGCATTTTACGGTGATGTTGGGATGATCCAGAAGATTATCGAATATGGAGTTGTAGCCATCGAGGGGGATACCCTGGCAATAATCGTTAAAGTAATTTACGTCGTAAGTCGCCCTGACGGGAACGCGTTTGATTATCGACGGATCGACCTCCTCCGGAGATCTGCCCCACTGCTTAGACGTATAGCCTCTGAAGAACGCGTCGAAAATCGCGGTTGAATGAGATTCGTCGGCCATAAACGCAGGCAATTCGGCCGGAGTGAGTTCAACTCCGAAAAAAGAATTTACAAGCGTTAATCCAAGCGGCAGGAAATAGGTCTTGCCTTTGTATCGTGCGAGAACCTTGTGCTGATAACCGTTGAATGTTGTAAATCGATTTATGAATTTCCACACCTCTGGCAAAGAGGTGTGGAAAATATGCGAGCCGTAAGAATGGATTTCAATACCGGTCTCGGAATCGATTTCGCAACGAACATTGCCTCCAACATTCCGACGTTTTTCCAGAACAAGAACCTTTCGGCCCGATTCTGCGAACCTGCGAGCGAGAGTCGAACCCCAAATGCCGGCTCCCGCGATGATTACATCAACATTCGTCATAAGAGAGGATTACTTTGGCATTACGGCGGGAGTTATCGGAAAACGTCCGAAACGCGGACCGTAAACGGCGAGACCGGCGTCAGATTCGAGACGGATGGTGACCTTTCCGTTTTTGACCTGATCTGCGGTGACGGGAACCTCGACCAGATAGCCGTAGCTGCCCGCTTCGCGCAATCTGCGGTCGCGGAGCTGCGAAAACCACGACAGAATGCCGCGATGATCGGCGGGATCGTCAGGTAAGACCTGCTCGACCACTACCTTGCCGTCAATTGAAGCCTTGATGTTGGCGGGGAACTTAATGTTGCAGGTCTGGGGATAGCTGTTGGGATTCTTGGAACGGTCGTATGCTCCGCCGCCGAGCATATAGTCCAAAGTGTTCGTCGTCTGTCCGCCTTCGCGGTCTTTACCGTTCTTACGCTTCGCGGAAAGTTCAATTCTGAAGACGCCGCCTTCCTTGGGAGCGTCAAGCTCGTACTCGAAGTATCCTTTTCCGAAACCGTTTATCTTAAGACCATCTAAAACTTCGGCCGTACCCTCCGACCAGTTCGACTTGACGGGTTTTGCCATAACGGCCTTGGAGTCAACCGTGGAGAATGACCAGAAATTGCGGGCTATCTCCTTTCCGTCGGCAAGAAGCCTGAAGACCACGCAACCGCAGGAAGGCGTTTTGGGCGCATCAAAAACCGCATCCCACAGCTTCTCGGCTTTCCAACCCTTCGCCGTGACCTGACGCTTAAGCGTCGTTTCGGGCATGGAGACTTTTACACCCTTCTCGTCATACCACCACGCGCTCATAGCGAGATTAAGCTTTCTGCCGTTGAACTTATCGGTGATGAATGAAGGTCCGACAGGAATCGTATGCTTTGCGCCTGAAGCGATAAACTCGCCGATCTCGTCGCCGCGCTTGCCGAAAAACACGATGGCGGCATCACCGTGAAAATCCTTCAAAGTCATTCCCGCAAGCTCATCCATTCCGTCATACTTGGGCGAGCGGTCAAAGCGGACATAGCCGTTCCACTCGTTAATGACATCGTGGTGCTCGGTGTAGAGCCATCCGGCGCACTTGAGACGACGGCGGAAAGCGTTTATCATCATGTGGTAATCCCAGGAGAAATCGCAGTCGCCTGTCGAGCCGTTATACCCCCAGACATTACCGCATTCCGAGTTCATCATCGGAACGCCGGTCTGTACAAACCCGCCGATGTAGTTGAACTTGGATCCGACTGACGTATTTTTGCAAATGTGCTCGACACGTTCGTCCCAGCCGTAACCCGCGACGTACGAATGCCATGTATTAACATCGGTGACGACATGGTCTCGGTTGCACGGCGAGTTATCCTCGACAATGCGTGTCGAATCAAGTTTCTTGGCCTTGAAATAAGCTTCCGCCACACGGCGCTGGGTCCACGGACGGAACATCGGGCGCCCGCTCTTGTCGCCCGACGCAAGACCCATTGCGAGCGACCTGTTGGACTTGAGGCCCCAGGTCTCGTTGAAGAGAGTCCACTGGTATATCGAGGGGTGATTGTAGTCGCGCTTGACCATATCTTCGAAACACCTCCAGTGCTCCTCGAACATCGCTTCGCTGGGATCGCCCCACGCGTTGGGAACATCGGCCTGGATAAGAAGACCGAGCTTGTCGGCCCAGTAAAGCTTACGGGGAATTTCAACTTTGATATGACTACGATTTCCGGACAGAGCGAGCTTTTTGGAAATAAGAAGATCATTCTTCATGAATTCATCGGACGGGAACGTATACCATCCGTCCTGATGGTAACTCTGATCAAGGCACAGCTGAAGATAAATCGGCTTCCCGTTCAATGTGACA
>JAEIGA010002594.1_pt1 | contig 28770 bp, 32 predicted proteins | sample 9270691 | NCBI WGS metagenome assembly JAEIGA01 (sample SAMN17057246, study PRJNA624740) | gut metagenome | biome: biome; isolation source: fecal sample | host: Bos grunniens | place: China: Xizang | collected 2019
TATTAACATCATTTTCAAGCTCTGCCAATTCAGCTGTAGGCTTATTAACCTTTTTATCAGCCAACAACATTTCATCAATTGCCTTATTCCTAAGGCAAGCACAGGCACAAGCCTCATCTAATAAATCAATAGCCTTATCAGGTAAAAAACGGTCGTTAATATATCTTTCCGAAAGATTCACGGCACCTCTTATAATGTCATCAGTAATTTTAACATTATGATAGCCCTCGTAATAACCGCGTATACCGGAAAGCATTTTAAATGCATCCTCCAAGCTCGGTTCTTCAACTGTTACCGGCTGAAAACGGCGCTCTAAGGCAGCATCCTTTTCAATATATTTACGGTATTCCTTAAATGTTGTTGCACCTATAACCTGTATTTCCCCGCGAGATAATGCAGGCTTTAAAATATTACCTGCACTCATTGAGCCCTCGGAATCACCGGCACCAACCAAATTATGAACCTCATCAATAAATAGGATAATGTTACCCTCTGACTTAACCTCATCAATAAGACCCTTAATACGGCTTTCGAACTGACCTCTAAACTGAGTTCCTGCAACCAGTCCGGTAAGGTCAAGCAGCATTATTTCCTTATCAAGAAGCTTTGCCGGTGCATCACCACAGGCTATTTTCAAGGCTAAACCTTCTGCAATGGCAGTTTTACCGACACCGGGCTCACCGATAAGGCAAGGATTATTTTTAGTACGACGCGAAAGAATTTGAATAACTCTATAAAGCTCGGCATCACGACCGATAATTACATCCAACTCACCGTTTCGTGCCTTAGCCGTAAGATCGGTACAAAATTGAGATAAAAATTTGCGTTTTTTAGCTTTTTTATCCTTTTTCTTGCCGTTTTCAGCTTTACCGTCAGCGCTTTCGGAATTTGGTGCACTTGCCTTATCCATATTACCGAAAATGCCGTTTAAAAAAGGAAACGTCTGTGCTCCTCCAAAAGAAAACGCATCATTTTCATCATCAGCGTCTGCTATTTCAAGATCTGCCGACTCAGGATTCATCAAACCCATAAACTGTTCGCTCATAGCCTCAATATCCTCATCCGAAATATTCATATTTTTGAGCATATCATTTATCGGCTGGATACCCATTTCCTTGGCACAAACAAGGCAAAGTCCGCCTGCCTCACCAACTTTTTCACCGTTTTGACCCATACCCTGAATAAATACAACAGCAGGACGTTTTTTACATTTATAACAAAGTTTCATAAGGACTCCTTGAAAGAAAACTAAACATATTTTTTAAAATCATCCAAATATACCCGAAAGTAAGCTGAAAAGCTTAGTACTTTGAGCCGTTTCAGATGTTATTCCAAACATACCCTCAGGTCTTACATTTAAGATAATTATAACCACATAGCATATAATCAATGCAATAATTATACCGCGTATAAATCCAATAATTCCGCCTATTAGTGTATTTGCAGTACCGATAATCGGAAGCTTGGAAACAATATTCAGCACTCTTCCAAGCCAATTTATAAGTAATTTCAATATTATAAACAATATCATAAAGATAATAATGCGAATTACATTTACAAGTAAAGGTCTTGCAATTGAATTGGTTATCTTTTCAGCCGCAATTTCAGAAATATTTCCGTCAGTTTTAAACGCTTTTTCAAACTCAGCTGTAATATCAAATCCAACCGACTCAGAAGCCTCAATAATTTCCTCAGGTAAAGCATCAACGGTTGCGTTAACATCCGAACTCACCTTACCGTCTATTGCCTCATAAACAGAATTATAAATTGATTCTTCAATCATATTATCATACACGAAAACCGCGGCAGGCTTTGAAATCATAAAACTAAGCACAATTGCAACAATAACACCGACTAAGCTGACAATTTCGCTAATAGCACCGCGTTTAATACCGATAACGGTTAAAATGGCAATTATTAAAATAACCGCTATATCAAGCACCCAATTCATATAATTATCTCCTTAATTCAATTTGAGTAATTTAGAGTTATCAAGAATCAGAATCTCGCTATCCTCCGACAGTCCGACAAAAAGACCCTTATATTCAAACGGTAATTCCGTTTTTAAATTACCCTTCAAATCGTAAATATAACAAGCAGTTGGAGTTAACAGTGTGACATTTTTTTCATTTATACACACATCAATTACTGCCGCATTAAATCCGAATGATGACTTTATGTTACCGTTTTCACCTATTACTGTGACGGTATTCACCTGTTCATTGTCACCACGTCCGTAAACCATAACTGAATTACCGTTAAAATCAAAATCATAACATCTGACTGTACCGTTAATTCCTAAATCAAGCTCACCGCCCTCATACTTAATGGTATGTGAAATGTCAAATCCATTAACCAGAAGATAATCACCGCAATCGGTAATTGAAGAAACAATATCATTAAACGTATATTTATGTTTTGGTGAAGCGCTGTCAAAATTCAGAATATAAATAAAGGATTCAAAGGCACCGGCGTTGGAATTAAGCAGACTGACAGCAATACTATCACCGTCATCTGAAACGGCAACATCAGTTACATAATAGGAAGCAGAATTCCAAGTGTAAACCAATTCATTATCCTTGTTATAAACGAAAACTGTGTTTTTATATGTATCAGAAGAGGTTGCAACGGCGTATGTACCATCGCGTCCGATAGCTGCCGATATTATGGTTTTATCAAATTGCTTAGTGTAAAGTTCATTTCCGTAATTAAAAACCGAAATGCCGTAACGCTCACGGTCAAACAGTAAAAATCTTGCTTCGGATTCCTCTAAAGTAGGATTCGACATACCATGAGAAGCGGCCTGAATCAGCTTACCATCGGTATTATACACTTCAAAAAAAGTATCGTTTACTACCGTAACAATATCATTACGGCACCCAAAGCTTATCGCATTCGTAGAATAAACGCCCACCGGAAAGCTACCTCTACCCGAAGCTGAATAGCTATTCTGTATTAACTCTATCAAGCCGGTAGGTGTTAATAAATTAATAATGAAAACGGTTAAAACAATTATCGCAACTATAGATAACGAAACAATTCTAATAATCCTTCGACGACGTCTTGTACCGTTAACTAGCTCTAAGCCCGATTTACGCTCACCTTCGCGAACATTTTGTGACCTTGATTTAGCTTTAGATTTAGCCTTTTGCTTTAAAAACCGTTTAATTATATTTATTTTTCTTGTCTTTCTTTCAGTACCCATTTTTTCTCCTTAAAAAGAATCATAATGTACTTTTTCCAAATATAACCCATAAGGCTTAGCAGTAGGTCCTGCCTTTTCACGATCGCCTGACGATATTATTTCGGGCAAATTTTCAAGTTTAATTCTACCTTCATTAACCTCAAGCAGGGTTCCCACAATTATACGTACCATATTATATAAAAAACCGTTTGCTGTAATACTTATAATTACATCCTCAGCAAAACGCTCAACAGAACAGCTGCTAACCGTTCTGACAGTATCTACAACCGAAGACCCTGCCGAGCAAAAGCCTTTAAAATCATAGGTTCCGACAAAGCATTTTGCAGCCTTGTCTAACAAAACTTCGTCAATATAACGGCTTACATTAAGATAATATTTATACTTAAACGGGTCAAGGAAAATGCTGTTATGTATTTTATAAATATATGTTTTGCCGCTTGATGAATACCTCGCGTGAAAGTCGTCCGGAACAATTTTACAGTCAGTAGCCACAATATCCTGAGGCAACCTAATATTTAATGCAAAAGGTATTCTTTCAGATGGAATATTAGTATCACTATCAAAATGCAGGCAAAACATATTGGCGTGAACACCTGAATCGGTACGACTGCAACCGGTAACACACAAATTTTCCTCACCTGTCAAAGCAATCAAGGAATTTTGCACTGTGCTTTGTACCGAAACGGCATTAGGCTGCACCTGCCAGCCGCAGTAATTACTGCCGTCATATTTAATTGTCAGTAGAAACCTCGGCATAATGCACACCTTCTTTGTTTACACACAAAAGCTTAAATAAAAGGAATAAATTTTAAAACAAGTTCTTCGAATATATTTAATAAAATAACACCCGAAAAGACGAATAGAAGCACAACGGCAGCTACAAAATCAAGCCTTGAATACCTCATCAAACGGTATTTTGTTCTGCCCTCACCGCCGTTATAACAGCGGCACTCCATAGCCTCGGCAAGCTCATAAGCACGTCGTACTGAAGAAATAAGCAACGGAATCAGAATAGGCAATAACGCCTTTACTCGCTGAATTACATTGCCGCTGTCAAGATTAGCACCTCTAGCCTTTTGTGCGTTCATAATTTTTTCAGTTTCCTCAATTAAAGTCGGTATAAACCTAAGAGCAATAGTCATAGTCATAGCCATTGTATGCACTGCATTACCCAAACCTATATACTTCAAAGGCTTCAACAGACTTTCAATAGCACCTGTTAAGGAGGTTGGTGAGGTTGTATAGCTTAAAACCGCACTTGACAGTATCAAAAGAATAATTCTTGCCGCCATAAACAATGCACGGAAAACTCCGCCGGTAGTAACGGTAAAAATCCACCAATCAAGCAAAATCATTCCGTTGTCAGTATAAAACACATTGAGTAAAGCCGTAATTATCAAAATCGGAAGAATCGCTTTTAGATTTTTAAGGTACATTTTAACAGGGATTTTTGACGAAAAGATAGCCAAAAGCAATATAATACTCAAAAGTCCAAGACTTAAAAAATTACCGGCAACAAAGACAAATACTATAAAAGCAATCAAGCTCAAGAGCTTTGTTCTGGGGTCCAATTTATGCAAAAAAGAACCCGTATCAATAAACTGACCGAAGGTAATATCAGACATCATAATCCGTTACCTCCCTTTAAAGAAACAATCGCATCACGCATATCTGCAACGGTATATATAGTTTTAGGAATTTTAAATCCTTTTTTATTCAGCTCAACCGCAATTTTTGTAACCTCGGGAATATCAAGACCTATTTCGGTTAAACGCTCGGCATTTTCGAAAACTGAAGAAACGGTGTCAAACATTTCAATTTTACCCTTGTTCATAACAAGCAGCTTATCGGCTGTTTTTGCCATATCCTCCATACTGTGAGAAACAATTATTACTGCCGCATTTGTTTCATCGCGATAGTTTTTAATAAGCGATAAAATCGTATCCCTGCCCTTAGGGTCAAGACCTGCAGTAGGCTCGTCCAAAACTAATACATCCGGCTTCATTGCAATAATTCCAGCAATAGCCACCCTGCGTTTTTCACCGCCTGACAAATCAAACGGTGATTTTTCCAATAATTCATCGGTTAAGCCTACTGATTTTGCAGCATAACGCACTCTATCATAAATCTCATTCTCACTTAAGCCCATATTACGAGGACCGTAAGCTATATCCTTAAACGCAGTTTCTTCAAAAAGCTGATATTCAGGATACTGAAAAACCAAACCAACCTTAAATCTTACCTCACGAAGATTCTTAAAATCGGTATGGATATTATTATTATCAAGCAAAATCACACCGTCTTCAGGGCAAATTAGACCGTTTAGCATTTGAACAATAGTCGATTTCCCCGAACCGGTATGACCTATAATACCTATAATCTCGCCCCTATTTACACAAAACGAAACATTATTTACGGCATGAGTAACAAAAGGTGTACCCTGCCCATAAGTAAAAACTAAATTTTTGGCTTCAATTACCGCCATTATTATTCCTCCGAAAAACACTTGGTCAATGCCTCAACACACTCGTCAACAGAAAGTATATTACCAAGGTCAATGCCACGTGATTTTAATTCAGCCGCAAGTTCAGTAGGTTGCGGAACATCCAAGCCTGCTTTTTTTAATATGTCAATATGAGTAAAAACCTCTCTCGGTTCGCCGTCAAGCACGATTTTACCCTTATCCATAACAATTGCACGGTCAGCCAAGGCCGCTTCGTTCATATAATGAGTTATCAATATAACCGTAATATTTTTCTCGCGGCAGAGCTTTAAAATAACCTCAATAACCTCTTTTCGGCCTCTAGGGTCTAGCATTGCCGTCGGCTCATCAAAGACAATACATTTTGGCTCCATAGCAATAATGCCTGCAATGGCAACCCTCTGCTTTTGTCCGCCCGAAAGCTTATGAGGAGCACTTTTCTTGAATTCAAGCATCCCGACCGATTCCAAAGCCAAATCAACACGCTTCACCATTTCCTCGTGCGGTATTCCTAAATTCTCAAGCCCGAAGGCAACATCCTCATCAACTACAGTAGCAACAAGCTGATTATCAGGATTTTGAAACACCATACCGATAGTACGTTTAACATTAATCGACTGCTCTTCATCGGCAGTGTCAATCCCGTCAACAGTAACCTTACCCGACTGAGGTAAAAGCAAACCGTTCAAAAGCTTTGCTAAGGTAGATTTACCCGAGCCGTTATGCCCTAGAACTGCAGTAAACTGCCCCTTCTTAAACTCAACTGAAAAATCCTTCAAAACATCAATTGATAGCTCGTCATTTTCATATTCAAATGTTATTTTATCAACATTAATTAAAGTATCCAAGCTAAAACATCCTTTATTCTGCAGTCCAAACAGTGGTATTTCCGCAAGGTAAAGCTATATCACGTTCGGTAATCTTCAAGCCGATTTCAGAGGTTGTTACCTCACCCTTACGATTTTTAACAACAATATTTTTAACCATATAATTTAAAATTGTTGGTGAAATTCCGCCTGAATATGAATTCAAGAGGAAGAATATCGCATCATTACTTAAAATTTGAGAGGATAACTCAAGTAATTCCTGCAGTTGCTGTTCAATCTTCCAAACCTCACCGTTAGGTCCTCTTCCGTAAGAAGGCGGGTCCATTACGATGCCGTCATATTTATTACCTCTGCGGATTTCACGTGCTATAAACTTCAGACAATCGTCAACCAACCATCTGACTGGGCGGTCACCGACGCCGGAAGCAACGGCGTTTTCTTTTGCCCATTGAACCATACCTTTTGCGGCATCAACATGGGTAACCGAAGCACCTGCTTTAAGGCAGGCGACAGTAGCTCCGCCGGTGTAGGCAAAAAGATTAAGCACCTTTACCGGTCTATCAGCCTTTTTTATACATTCAGACATCAAATCCCAGTTAACAGCTTGTTCAGGAAAAAGACCTGTGTGTTTAAAATCCATCGGTTTTAAGCGAAAGGTCAACTCCTTAAAGTCTACACTCCATACTTTAGGTACAGTTTTCAGCATTTCCCAATATCCTCCGCCGCTATTGGAGCGGTGATATTTAGCGTGTGCGTTTTTCCATAACGGATTTTTACGGTCAGAATGCCACATAACCTGAGGGTCGGGTCGGATTAAAATTATATCCTTCCAACGCTCCAATCGTTCACCGTCAGAGGCATCTATCAATTCAAAATCACTAAAATCAGTAACTACTCTCATTATTTTTCCTTTAATTTTCAAATTTCATTTGGTCACAGCACTCAGCATTTCCATGAGGCAGACCTAAGTGGTCATAAGCAGCATTGGTAACACAACGGCCTCTTGTAGTTCTCGACAAAAAACCGATCTGCATTAAATACGGCTCATAAACCTCTTCAATAGTAATACTTTCATCACCTAAGGCTGCGGCTAATGTGTCTAAACCGACCGGACCGCCGCTATAGGTTTTTATGATTGTAGTAAGTAATCTGCGGTCAAAATCATCTAGTCCCAATTCGTCAATTTCAAAACGTGACAAGGCTTCACATGCAATTTTTACGGTGATATATCCGTCATACTCAACCTGAGCTATATCACGAACACGTTTGAGTAAACGGTTAGCAATACGAGGAGTGCCTCTGGAACGAGAAGCAATTTCAAGCGCACCGTCCTTATCAATACCGATATTTAATATACTTGCAGACCTTGTTACAATATCAGCCAACTGCTCAGGAGAATACAAATCAAGTCTTAAATGCAGACCGAAACGTGCTCTTAAAGGAGCTGTCAGCTGACCCGAACGCGTGGTTGCACCAATAAGCGTAAACTTGGGTAAATCAAGTCTTATAGAACGAGCCGACGGTCCCTTTCCAATTATAATATCAAGTGCAAAATCCTCCATAGCAGAATAGAGTATCTCCTCAATACTGCGTGATAAACGGTGAATTTCATCTATAAATAATACGTCACCCTCGCTAAGGTTGGTTAACAAAGCCGCAAGATCTCCTTGCTTTTCAATAGCAGGACCCGAGGTTACCCGAATATTAACACCCATTTCGTTAGCAATGATATTTGCCAAGGTTGTTTTGCCGAGTCCCGGAGGACCATACAGCAGGCAGTGCTCAAGTGACTCACCTCTAAGCTTTGCTGCCTTAATAGCAATACTCAAATTCTCTTTAACCTTATCCTGACCGACATATTCAGTCAGCATTTTAGGACGAAGTGAGGTATCAATCTCGTTATCAACCGGACTGTATTCAGGGGCTACTATTCGGCTTTCATAATCAAATTCAGACACATTAACACCTCTTAAAATTTAGTCGAAAGCAAACGTAATGCCTGCTTTAAAATTTCCTCAGTAGGCTTACTTAAATCACATTTAGCAACCGTAGCTACCGCCTCGGTATGGCTATAACCGAACTGTACCAGTGCCGCAATTGCGTCCTTAGGTGACGAACCATCAGTCGCAACACTGTTATCACCCGAAACAGCAACATTAATTTCACTCGGCAAGCCGCTTGCCATTTTATCCTTAAGCTCCAAAACGATTCTTTGTGCCAGCTTTATACCTACACCGCTTGCCTTGGTCAGGGTTTTAGCATCACCTGAAGCTATGGCAAGCGAAAGACTGTCAGCTGTAAAATCAGACAGTATCGCAATACCTATTTTTGGACCAACTCCATTAACCGAGGTAATCATTTTAAACAACTCAAGCTCTTTAGTATCACTAAAGCCATAAAGGTCTACTGCATCCTCTTTTACATTCATATAAGTGTAAACAAAAGCAGGTTTACCCTTTTGCGGTAATTGAGAAAGAGTTTTGGTTGATGCCAAAAACTTATAACCGACACCCGCACATTCAATAACACCGTATTGATGATCGGAATAAATCAAGATACCATTAAGTGAATAAATCATTTTTTACTACCTCAAATTTAAAGTTAATCGTCCCAACTGTGAGCCTGCAGAATGAGCGTGACACACTGCCAAAGCCAAGGCATCGGCTGTATCATCAGGCTTCGGTACCGCCTTAAGATTCAAAAGCATTTTAGTCATTTCCATAATTTGACGTTTCTCAGCCTTACCATAGCCGGTAACGGCTGATTTAACCTGCAACGGTGTATATTCGAAAACCGGCACCTGACATCGCTCAGCCGAAAGCAAAATAACCCCTCTGGCTTGAGCTACATCAATAGCAGTTGTTGTATTGGTGTTAAAAAACAGCTTTTCAATTGACATTGCATCAATTTTATAGGTACTGAAAATTTTAGTCATTTCATTGAAAATTATATCCAAGCGTTTTGAAAAAGGCATACCGGCAGGAGTGGTAATTGCACCGTAGGTTACGGTTGTAAACTTGTTACCTTCGTACCTTACGACGCCGTAGCCGACAATTGCATATCCGGGGTCAATGCCTAAAATATACACGCCTTTCACCTCTTATAAAATACAACAATACACCACATTAATTCATCAAGAAATTATATCATAATATAATTGAAATATCAATAGTTTTAAGAGGTATTTAACACTTTTAACTATAAAAAATTCATAAAAGCTTCCAAATCAAATTTTAGTACACTTTCGGGTGAAATATTAAGAAAAAGTAAGTTTCATTGAGAAATTCTGCCAAAAAGTGTAAAAAACACCCGAATTTTAAAGATTTTACTATAAAAAATGCAGTATTTTATCAAAAACCATTGACATTTCAGTGAAAAATCTATAATATTACATCAATGCGTTTTTGCATCTGTGTTGAATTGAGTTAAGTCAAGTTTTAAGCCGTAGTCCCTACTGCTGCTGTTCAAACGGTATGAGGACTATGAAAAACCCTTTGCGAGGGCTTTTGACAATAGACTTAACGGGTATCTCGCACTGATTATTCCTAGTACCTACTACCGCAAAGGGGGATGCTTAAATGAGCGAAAATATTATTGAATTAAAAAATATCCGTATGTCTTATGACTCTAATACGGTTCTTGACGGTGTTGACCTCACTATCAAGAACGGTGAGTTTGTCACATTCCTTGGACCTTCGGGCTGTGGAAAAACTACCACCTTACGTATTATTGCAGGCTTTGAGTCTCAGACAGACGGAGATGTTTTTTTTGAGGGCAAAAACATAAACGCAGTTCCGCCTCATAAAAGACACATTAACACTATTTTTCAGCGTTATGCACTGTTTCCGCACTTAAATGTTTACGATAACGTTGCATTCGGTTTAAAGGTTAAAAATACACCAAAATCCGAAATCAACGAAAAGGTTAGCAAAATGCTTGAAATGGTCAATCTTAAAGGTCTTGAACGACGCAAAATCGACACACTTTCAGGCGGTCAGCAGCAACGTGTTGCAATTGCACGTGCAATCATCAATCATCCTAAGGTTTTACTTCTTGACGAGCCTTTATCTGCACTTGATTTAAAGCTCAGAAAGGATATGCAGGTCGAATTAAAGGCGCTGCAGAAACGTACAGGTATTACCTTTATTTTTGTTACCCATGACCAGGAAGAAGCATTATCTATGTCGGATACCGTTGTAGTAATGGATAAAGGACGTATTCAGCAAATCGGCTCACCTGCCGATATTTACAATGAGCCTGAAAACGCCTTTGTTGCTGACTTTATCGGTGAAAGTAACATTATTGACGGCATTATGCGGAAGGACTTTTTAGTTGAAATCAACCGCAAGCAGTTCACCTGCCTGGACTCAGGTTTTAACTTAAATGAAGAGGTTGACGTTGTTATCCGTCCTGAGGATGTTGACATTGTACCGCCTATGAACGGTATGCTTGAGGGTCAGGTCACCTCGGTCACATTTTTAGGTGTACATTATGAAATTATCGTTGATATCAATAACTTCAAATGGATGATTCAAACCACCGACAAGCACGAGGTCGGCGAAACTGTCGGTCTTTACATTGAGCCGGATGCAATCCATATTATGAAAAAGAGTGAATACTCGGGCACCTTCGGTGACTATAGTTCTTACAGTGAAGAGCTTGACGAAATGAACGAAGAGTCGGCTGAGGCTCAGGCTTTGGAGGAATCCGCTGATGAATAAAAACAAAAGCGGTCAGGTTGTGCTTAATGCACCCTATCTATTATGGTCGGTGCTTTTCATTATTGTACCGTTGATTTTTGTTGTTTATTATGCTTTTACAACAGCCGACGGTCAGTTCACATTCGAAAATATCACAACCTTTTTCACCTCACGTGATTATATGTATGTTTTTTGTATGTCAATGCTTTATGCATTAATAGCAACTGTAATCTGCTTACTGCTATCCTATCCGTTCGCATACTGTATGTCCAAGACAAGTGCGTCGGTTCAAGGTATGCTGATGCTCCTTGTAATGCTTCCAATGCTTATGAATTTAGTTGTACGTACATATTCCTGGCGTCAAATTTTAGAGCGTACCGGTATACTTAACACTTTTTTAGAAAGTCTCGGACTGCCTGCCGTAACCTTTTTAGGCTCAGCCGGAACGGTCATTTTCGGTATGGTTTATAACTATTTACCCTTTATGATTTTGCCTATTTACTCAAGTATTTCTAAGGTTGATAAATCCTTACTCGAGGCATCGAGTGATCTCGGCTGTAACGTATTCGGCACTATTAAAAGGGTCATTCTGCCGTTAAGCATACCCGGTGTACTTTCAGGAATTACTATGGTTTTTGTTCCTTGTGTCAGTACCTTCTACATTTCGCGTATTTTCAGCGAGGGCAGAATTGTTATGATTGGTGATATTATTGAAGAGAAATTCTACCGCTCGGGTGCACCCGATTACAACATCGGTGCAACTATTTCTCTTGTATTAATGCTGATTATTGTAATAAGTTTGGCTGTAGTCAATAACTTCTCGGATAATGACGAAGAAAACTCATCGGGAGGTATTGTAATATGAGAGTATTAAGAGGTATCTTTATTGCTTTAATTCTTATTTTACTGTACGCTCCAATGATTGTTATGCTTGTGTTTTCATTCAATTCCGGCACAGGCACCGCTGTATTTGAGGGATTTTCGCTTCGCTGGTATAAGGAGTTATTCCTTTACGGCGGAGATATGCTTGGTGCATTACGCAACACGCTTATTTTAGCTTTGCTTTCCTCGATAGTTTCGACGGTTTTGGGTACAGTTGCCGCAGTAGGTATCAGCAAAATGAAAAAGCAGTGGACAAAAAGCACAATAATGTCAATCACAAATATACCGATGATGAACCCTGAGGTTGTTACCGGTATTTCGATGATGCTGATGTTTGTTTTTATAGGCAGAATTTTAAATCTTATTAACTCGGTAAATTTCATCACCATTTTAATTGCACATATCACATTCGGACTTCCTTATGTGATTTTAAATGTTTTACCGAGATTAAGCTCTACCGACAAGCACCTCACGGAAGCTGCTATGGACCTAGGCTGCACATCAGTCGAAGCATTTTTTAAAGCGGTACTCCCCTCTATCACACCCGGTATAATTGTTGGCTTCATTATGGCCTTTACAATGTCACTTGACGATTTTGTAATCAGCTATTTCACAAACGGTACCTATCAAACGTTGCCTCTTTTGATATATTCAATGACCAGAAAACCGATGAAGCCGGATGTCTATGCACTTGAAAGCATTATGTTTATCATAATTTTAGTGCTTATGATACTGCTTAATATCATTCAGTCCGATGATAAAAAGAAAGGACGTAAGGCAAGCTGATGAAAAAATATATTTGTATTATCATAGCTGTAATGCTCATTGTCGGTCTTTTTGTTATGTCGGGCTTCGGCAACTCAAATACCGAGGTTGATGTGGAAAATCCCGAATACTATGCCGAAATGGCAGAAAAGCTCAAAGGTACTACCCTTAATGTATTTAACTGGGGTGAGTATATTTCTGACGGCAGTGAGGGTTCTTTGGATGTTATAGGTGCCTTTGAAAAATTAACCGGAATTGCCGTAAACTATACAACCTTTGACAGTAATGAGGCTATGTACGGCAAAATGCAAAGTGAATCGGTTAGTTATGATATTATCATTCCTTCGGATTATATGATTGACCGTATGAGGTCTGAGGGCAGATTAAAGGAAATCGATTTTTCCAAAATCCCAAATTATAAGTACATTGATGAAAAATATAAAGGTGCTTATTACGACCCCGATAATAAATATTCCGTTCCATACAGTGTCGGTATGGTTGGTCTTATTTACAATCAAACAGTAGTAACCGAAGCGCCTGACAGCTGGGGAATTATGTGGGATGAAAAATATAAGGATAACATCCTGACCTTTAATAATCCAAGAGACGCTTTTGCTATCGCACAATTCTATATGGGAATTGATATTAATTCCGAAAATAAAGCAGATTGGGACAAGGCAGCCGACAAGCTAAGAGAACAAAACAAAATTTTACAAGGACGTGTAATGGATGAAGTCTTTGATAAAATGGAGGGCGGAAATGCCGCAATTGCTCCCTATTATGCCGGTGATTATCTCACAATGGCAGACGTTAATCCGGATTTAAAGTTTGTTTATCCTAAAGAGGGAACGAACATTTTTGCTGATTCAATCTGTATACCCTCTTCCAGCCAAAACTATGAGGCGGCGTTACTTTTCATAAATTTTTTACTTGACCCTAATGTTGCCGTAGCTAACGCAAATTACATCTGCTATGCAACGCCTAATACTGCAGTTTTGGAGCATCCCGACTATGATTTAGCCGGTAATGAATTTTTGTACCCTGAAAACCAGGACGAAATTAAAACCGAATATTTCCATAATCTTGACCCGAAAATAATTAAGTATTTTGAAGAGCTTTGGCAGACAATTAAAATTGAATAATAAATAAAACAGGACTTCACTTTAAACAGTGAAGTCCTGTTTTATTTATTTAGATAGCATTTCACGCATTATATATGCGGATTTATAAATATCACCGCCGCCCATTGTGATGATAATATCACGTTCCTGAGCCATTTTAACGGCTACCTCTGCCGCCTCGTTTAAATTACCTACACAAACGCAATCACTTAAACCTTTAGCTAAATCCTCTGAAGAAATACCGGTAGTGTTAACCTCACGCGAACCCATAATCGGGGTCAATATCACCTTATCCGCAATCGACAAGGCTTCGATAAATTCATTTTTAAGCAGCTCAGTGCGGGAAAAGGTAAACGGCTGAAAAACAGCGATAACTCTATCAAAATGCAACTGTTTTGCGGCATTAAGCGTAGCCGAAAGCTCGGTCGGATGATGAGCATAATCATCAACCAGGGTAATACCGTTCCATTCACCTAAACGTTCAAATCTGCGACCTGCACCGCCAAAAGCTTCTATGCCCTTCTTAATATCTTTATCATTTATTCCGTAATACCGACAAGTAGCAACAACCGAAAGAGTATTTAAAACATTATGTTTACCGGGTACCGATAAAGTCAGATCAAACAACGGCTGACCCTTGAAATTAACTGTATAGCCAAATCCGAAACTACCCTTTTCAATATTTGTTGCATAGTAATCGTTGCTTTCTTCCAAGCCAAAGGTAATAACCTCGCCCGAAAATCCGTCAACAGTTTTAATCGCTAATTTATCATCACCGTTTATGACCGCAACTTTCGACATACCGACAAATTTTTTAAATGATGCTACCAGATTATCCATAGTTTTAAAATAATCAAGATGGTCATTATCGATATTCAAAAGTACTGCCATATCGGGTGAAAGCTGTAAAAAAGTATCGACAAATTCACACGACTCACAAACCATAAATTCTGATTTTCCGGCTATTCCGTTAGCATTAATAAGGGGTAATCTACCGCCGATAACGGCAGTCGGGTCGGCATTTGCCATAACCAAAACCTGCGTAAGGCAAGAGGTTGTAGTCGTTTTTCCATGAGTACCTGCAACACCGATAACCCGGTCAAATTTACGGGTAACAGCACCTAAAAGCTTAGAACGTTCCATTGTAGGAATACCTAAGCGAGCTGCCTCTTGAAGCTCAGGATTTTGCTGGTTTATAGCAGCGGAATATACAATTAAATCGGCACCGTGAACATTCTGAGGCTCGTGCCCCATAAATACATTTATACCGAGTGCTCGTATTCTTTTTAACGGATCACTTTCGTTAACATCCGAACCGGTTAAGATATAACCTTTAGAGTGCAAAATCTCGGCAAGCGGACACATACCCGAACCGCCTATACCAATCATATGAATTTTTTTAGCATTTTCAATAATTTTGTCCTCAGAAATATTTATTTTCAAAATAAGCACTTCCCTTTTTGCTTAAATACAGTTATAATAATCTTGTATTTTAATTATACATCTTAACCGTGAAAAAATAAACATAAATTTTTGTTTTCGGAGAAAATTATGGAATTAAACCTGCCAAAATACGTTTCCGACAGCTTAATAACTATTGAAAACGCAGGCTTTGAGGCTTTTTGTGTCGGCGGTGCGGTTCGTGATCTTATTATGGGTCTGATACCGTCCGATTACGATATAGCCACCAATGCAGAGCCTGAAATAATTATGTCTATTTTCCCGAAAACTGTTCCTACTGGCATCCGGCACGGCACTGTTACAGTTGTAACACCGCACGGAAATATTGAAGTTACCACCTACCGTACCGAAGGTGGCTACTCAAACCACCGTGCACCCGATAATGTTCATTTTGTTAAAAGCATTAATGACGATTTAAAACGACGCGATTTTACAGTTAATGCAATTTGCTTTAATTTAAAATCAGGTATTTTCGACCCTGAAAACGGACTTGATGACATAAAGTCTAATACACTTCGTTGTATAGGCAATCCTAATGAACGCTTTTTTGATGATGCATTAAGAATAATGCGGCTTTTCCGTTTTTCAGCACAGTTAGGCTTTAATATCGAAAATGACTCACTTGAAAGTGCAATAAGGTTATCTTATTTACTTGAAAGTATCAGTGTTGAACGGATTTTTGTCGAACTGAAAAAAGCTATAACTTCAAAGCAGCCTGATGCACTCTCACCTTTGCTTTTTAGCGGTGCTTTAGAGTTTTTAGGGTTAAACGCAACAAAAATACCGAATGTAATTAATCAGCTTATAAGTGATTTTTCACTTAGATTTTCGGTGCTTTGTCACCTTTTTAATACTGAAGCAGTTTCAGTATTAAAAAATCTTAAAGCCGATAATCAAACAATTGACAGTGTGAAAATTTATACTAAACTTTTGAATTTACCGACAATTACGACCAAATCCGAATTGAAAAGATCATTAAAATTTTGCTCTATTGAGCATATAAAAGGTTTATTTAATTACTATAACGTTTTAGGCACTGATATAAGTTTTCTTACCAAAACATTAACCGAAATAGTAGAAAACAAAGAGCCTTATTTGATTAATCATTTAGCCATAACAGGTAACGATTTGATAAAATCAGGGTTTAGCGGCCCTGAAATCGGCGAAACCCTTAACAGACTTTTAGAAATTGTAATTGAAAACCCCGAACAAAACCATAAGGAAAATTTACTAAAGCTTATTTAAACCAAGTAGCAAACAAAATAACACCTCATAAAATGTATTGAAGCATTTGTGAGGTGTTTTATTTTGTTTTCAAAATACAATATATGTTTTGTAGGCGGAGACCGACGCAGTATCAGTACTGCCGAGCATTTAAAGAACATTGGCTTTAACGTAAGTGTCCTAGGCTTAAATTCACACGGCAAATTTACCGAATATAACGATTTACAAAAGGCAATCGAAACAAATAATATTATTATTTTACCCTTGCCGATAACACGTGACGGTGTTTTAGTAAATACACCCTTAAGCAATGAACGATATTATTTAAGCGATATAATAAAATATAAACCTGCTTTAATATTGGGCGGAATTATCAAGGGTGACCTTAAGGAAACACTTAAAAAGAACGGAATTAAATATTACGATTACTATGACAGCGAATATTTAACCGTAAAAAATGCAGTGCTTACAGCTGAAGCGGCACTGTCAATAGCAATAAATGAAACCGACAAAAGTATTTACGACTCAAATTCGGTAGTTATCGGCTATGGCAGGATCGGAAAACAGCTTGCAAAATATCTTAAAGCCTTAGGCTCCAAGGTTACGGCCACATCAAGAAGTGAGGGTACTTTAGCAACAATTGAGTCAGACGGTATAATTCCTTTGCTGACAGAAAATTGCCAAAATGCCTGTTATAACGCCGACTATGTATTTAATACAGTGCCCTACCCGATTTTTGATGACGATTTCTTTGAAAAATGCTCAGAAGAAATGATGTTTTTGGATTTGGCCACCGACTCAAAAATTAATCTTTCTAAAGCTCAGCTAAGACATATTAAGTGTGGAGTTTACGGCGGTTTACCCGGAAAATACTCATCAATTACTGCCGGAAATTATATTGCAGAGGAAATAATTAAATACCTAAACCAAATCAATAAGGAGGAAACAACTTGAACAAAATATGCTTAGGCTTTGCAGTTTGCGGGTCATTCTGCACACACAGTGAAATACCCGGACAGTTGCAGGCCTTAATTGACGAAGGATATGAAATCACTCCGATTTTATCGGAAACCGTATACACAACCGACACACGCTTTGGCAAGGCTGAAGATTTTATCAATAATATTGAAGAAATTTGCTGTAAAAAATGCATTCATACCGTTGCAGGAGCTGAACCGATTGGACCAAAGATGCTACTTGATGTGCTGGTTATAGCACCCTGTACCGGAAATACATTAGGTAAATTAGCCAACGGTATCACCGACACATCTGTTACTATGGCTGCAAAAGCACATTTAAGAAATGAACGGCCACTGATTTTAGCACCGTCTACAAATGATGCATTAGGTGCATCAGCTAAAAACATCGGAACATTAATGAACTGTAAGAACATTTATTTTGTACCGTTTAAGCAGGATATGCCTCAATATAAGCATAACTCGTGCATATCGGATTTTAATTTGATTCCAAAAACAATAGAAGCTGCCTTACAAAACCGTCAAATTCAACCTATTTTACTTTAAATTTTAAAGTACTTTTCCGTTTGGAAGAGTACTTTTTGATTTTAATATAATTCTGTTGACTAATCATAAAAAATAGGTTAAAATAAGGTATACTAAAAGTTAAATTTAAATAAATTTAAAGGAGAAAAATTATGGATAAGGAATACAATCCCGATATTATTACCTTAGAGGACGATGATGGTGTCGAATACACCTTTGAGGTGCTTGACCGTATTGAAACTGATGAAGCACGCTATGTTGCACTTCTTCCGGTTTATGATGACCCTCAAAAGCTGCTTGATGACAGCGGCGAGCTTGTCATATTAAAGGTTGTTGAGGAAAACAACGAAGAATTTTTTGAGGATATTGAAGACGATGATGAGTATAATATGATTGTAGACGCATTTACCGAGCGTTTACAGGATGCTTTTGAAATCGAAGAAGCAGAGGATTAATTATCGTTATACCGCCTGCCCTGTTCGTGTATTCTGTCTATTATAACCCTACAACCTTTATTTTAGGGAGTTGTACTCTCGCTGTGGGTATGCAGGCCTCCCGGTTTTTGCCGGACGTTGGAAGCACAAAGCAGCAAGGTCAACACCCACCTGCTATTTGCAGGTTATTAATCGACGGTTTACGGCAGGGTGGGTCTGAAACTATATAACTATACAAAAAACCGAGGCAAAAGCCTCGGTTTTTAATTTTGAAATATAAATTATTTCAATGCAGCCTTTGCCTTATCACAAAGAGCGGTAAAGCCGGCTTCATCATGAATAGCAATCTCAGAAAGCATCTTGCGGTTCAATTCGATACCTGCTTTCTTAAGACCGTTCATAAATGTTGAATAGTTCATACCATTCATTTTAGCAGCTGCAGAAATTCTGGTAATCCAGAGCTTACGGAAATCTCTCTTCTTAAGACGACGACCGATGTAAGCATAATTGCCGGATTTCATAACCGCTTCCTTGGCGGTTTTAAACAGCTTAGACTTAGCACCAAAGTAACCCTTGGCAAGCTTTAATACTTTCTTTCTTCTTTTGCGCGTCATAATAGCGCCTTTAATACGTGCCATGTTAGCAACCTCCGTTTGTTTTTGTTAGCGGTTTCCCTTATTTATAAGGAAGCATTTTCTTGACCTTTGCTACATTTGTTACATCAACAACTGCGGCCTGGCGAAGATTTCTCTTACGCTTGGTGGTCTTCTTGTTAAGAATGTGTGACTTGTAAGCGTGTGCGCGCTTTACTTTACCGAGCTTGGTAAGTTTAAAACGCTTTTTAGCACCACTGTGTGTTTTAATCTTAGGCATTTGAATTTCCTCCTTAAGAAATGATTAACTTATTTAACCGGTTTCGGAGCAAGGAACATAAGCATATTACGGCCTTCCATTTTGGCAGGCTTTTCTACAACTGCTGCATCCGAGCAATAATCGGCAAAACGCTTCATAACGTCAAGACCGATTTCCGGGTGACCTAACTCACGACCTCTGAAACGGATTGAAACCTTTACCTTATCCCCACCTGTGAGAAATTTTTTAGCCTGGTTACCTTTAGTTTCAAAATCGTGAACATCAATTGCAAGACCGAGACGAATTTCCTTTATTTCAACGGTTTTTTGCTTTTTCTTGGCTTCCTTCTCACGCTTTGCTTGCTCGAACAAATACTTACCATAGTCCATAATCTTACAAACAGGCGGCTTAGCATTTGGAGCAATCAAAACCAGGTCAAGATCCTTTTCCATAGCTTTTTTCAAAGCATCCTTAGAGGACATAAGACCAAGCTGAGAACCGTCGAAATCGACAACTCGAACCTCTTTCTCTTTAATTTCTTCATTAATATGCAGTTCTTGTTTACTGATAGTAAAGCACCTCCGAAAAGTGAAAAACAAAAGTGCGGACATAAATATCCGCACTTCAATAAACATAAAACACCGTAAATAACGGTAATGAATATTGACCTCTTAGGACGAAACCGTGAGGTGAGAGCGGATAGCCCTTCTTTGTTGTCTAATGGATTATAGCACACAAAACTTCATTTGTCAACTATAATTTTAAGAAATTTTAACTTACGCCGCCGTTTTTAAGGTAATCAACATATTCCTCAAAGCACATACCGAGGTCATTCATTGCCTTAGCGTGTTCAACGCCTACAAAACGATAGTGCCACGGCTCATAAATAATTTTGGTAATCCCCTGCTTGTCCTTAGGATAGCGCAAAATGAAGCCATAATTCTCTGCATTTTCTTTAAGCCATCTGAAAGCAGATGTGTTTTCAAAAGATTCCTCAACTGAATTAATATCAACAGCAAGCCCTAAATGATGCTCACTGGTTCCGGGGAGTGCAACAATGGTTGCAGCCTTTTTCTCTGCCTCAGCCCTTGATAATCCTTCGTTTATACAACGTTGAACACGGTTTTTATAAAGCCCCTCTTGATAAGCATAGGTACGGTATGAAGATATTGAAATCAACGTAATACCGTCATTTGCTGCATCCTTACACATATTTTCGAAGTGCTCAATTACTCTTTTATCAAGTGTTTTACTTGACTCAGAGCCACTGGTATACCTTGAATTAATCTCACCTCTGTCAACACTTGAGATAAAATTACGGTCGACTGCATTATCCGGATTAACAAGCTTCATATACCATTTGTCAAGCTCTGCCTTCAACGCATCAGAGGAGCTTGTATCAACCGCAGGCCCACTAAAGCTACCGGAAACGGTAGACTCTGGAGGTATGTCGGTAATTTCACCCTTTAAAGATACATAATTAATGCTGACAACTACTAGTGCAACCATCAAAACGAAAATAACAAGCGTTTCAATATAAATAATCATATTTTTACGCTTTGCTCTTTTTAACCGTTCCTGACGCTTACGTTCTTCCTGTCTTCTTAAAAAATGGTCATCCATTACTTTATAACTCTTACCTTAATGACTTCATCAAGTTCACCGATTGCATCGGCAATTTTTTCAACCTTAGATACATCAGTTTCGTTAAGGTCAAGCATAGTATAAGCATAATCCTTCTTGGACTTATTAAGCATATTTTCGATGTTGATGTTAGCATCGGATACGATACCCGAAATCTTATTGATAACGGTAGGAACATTTTTGTGAATTACACAAATGCGCTCAGCACCCATCTTAGGCATCGAAATATTCGGCATATTAACTGAGTTGACAATATTACCGTTCTCAATATAGTCAATTAACTCGTGAGCTGCCATCATAGCACAGTTATCCTCAGACTCAGGAGTTGAAGCACCAAGGTGAGGAATAGCGATAACACCGTCTGCACCGATTACGTCATCTGACGGGAAGTCAGTAACATAAGCTGCAACCTTACCGGCATCCAAGGCGGCAAGCAAATCAGCAGAGTTAACCAAATCACCACGGGCAAAGTTCAAAATGCGGACACCATCCTTACATTTTGCAATAGTCTCAGCATTAACTAAGCCCTTAGTATCGGGGGTAAGCGGAACGTGAAGTGTAATATAATCACACTTCTCAAAAATTTCATTCAAATCAATAGCATGAATAGCATTATGAGTAAGATTCCAAGCGGCATCGACAGACAAATACGGGTCATAGCCATAAACCTTCATACCTAAGTGGTTTGCTGCATTGGCAACCTGAACACCAATTGCACCCAGGCCAATAACACCGAGGCTCTTACCTTTAATTTCAGGACCAACGAAGGCACCCTTACCCTTTTCAACCATTTTACCGACTTCGGCACCATTGCCCTTTAAAGTCTCAGCCCACTTAATAGCGGGGATTACACGACGTGAGCAGATTAACAAACCTGCAATTACAAGCTCCTTAACAGCGTTTGCGTTTGCACCGGGAGTATTGAAGACAACAATACCCTCCTCAGCACAACGGTCAACCGGAATGTTATTTGTACCGGCACCGGCACGTGCAATTGCAAGCAAAGACTTCGGAAACTCTGTATCGTGCAAAGCAGCCGAACGCACAATAGCGCCAACAGGATCTGCAACCTCATCACCGCAGGTATATGCTGTCTTATCAAATTCATCCAAGCCTATAGCTGAAATTTTATTGTAGGTTTTAATGTTATACATATTAATTCTCCTCCATAAATGCCACCAACGGTGGCTAAATGTATTACATATATTATATAATATGCTCGAAGTTTGTCAAGTGGTTTGTTAAAAATTAAACTAATTTTTAACAATTTTTTTAAAAATCAACTAAAACATTGTTAAATAATTAACAATGTTTACTGTTGACGTAATAAAAGCTCAAAATATTCCTTAACCTCGGTCTCCTTTAAATTTAGCTCAGCTAAAAGTATATCCTCACTTGAATCGGTTGAAATTAGTTGCAGCACCTCTGACTTAAACACTTCGGTACGACCCAGTGCAAGGTTTACCAGGTCCTTCGAATTTTGATAATTGTTATTTGAAAAAGTATTGCAAACCTCAGCACACCTGAGCACTACCCTGCCTATTGCTGAAGAAGAGAGCTTAAGTACACTTTCATTTATAAGCTGCTCAAAATCCACCTTGACATCAATCGGCTCTTGAATCACCTCGGTTATTTCTTCCTTCAACTCTGTATTTTCTTCAGTAACGCAGGTTTCAGATTGCATTTCCTCAGAAATTTCAGACTTTTCCTCGATTTCAGTAATTACAGCGTTATTACACTGTTTTTCGGACAAGCGTGTTTCAATTGTATGCCTCAAAATATCATTTTCAGCACGCTGCTCCTCCAAGATAAGATTTAACTTATCTAGCTCATTATTCTTTTCATTAAGTCTTTGCTCAAGTATACTGCATTTTTCAAAAAGCTCATTATTACGGTTGATTACACTCTCAATTTCCTTAATTAATAATTTCTTTCTCATAAAGCCCTCGCAAGCATAATATTTAATTTAAGTATATAACAAAAATCTTGAATTTTCAACACAAATTACTTGTTTCTTGTGAAAAATTAGTGTATAATATAATGAAAAGGAGTTGAGGCTATGTTAATATCCGATGCAATGTCAGCAGGTGTAAACCCCGGCGGGCTTCAAAGTCGAACTGAAATAAGGGTTCTTATTTGCTATTTACTACAGTATTCAAAAGTACCCGTGCCCCTTGAAAGAGTAAAGGAACGCCTGCATTTTGACGGTATAGCCAACTATTTCGAAGTAGCCTTCGCAATTTCTGATTTGGAAGAAGGCGGCAACATCGGTGTTGCCTATGAGGAAAACGGGTTGAAGTTCTATATTGCAACCGGTGACTGTAAGAATATCACAGAAGCACTCGGCAACAATGTTCCCCTTACCATCCGGGAGCGAACGATGAAAATAAGCGAGGAAATTATTCAACGTATAAAAAACGAACGTGATAACAAGGTATTGATTGAAAAATGTGATAATGGCTACTATATTACCTGCAGTGTTATGGAAGGTCAACGTGAGATGGTTTCGGTAAAGCTATTAGTTCCAGATGATGAATCAGCACAAATTGTTAAAGATAATTTTTATAAAAATCCCGTACAGGTTTTAATTAATGCTACCGAAGGGTTAACCGGTACAAAGCTATAGAATTAAAAAAAGCCGCCTTGAGGCGACTTTTTTATGGAGCTGAAGATGGGACTTGAACCCACGACCTGCTGATTACGAATCAGCTGCTCTACCAACTGAGCCACTCCAGCTCGACTAAATGATTATATCAACTTTTTTCAATTAAGTCAAGTACAAATATTAAAGGAGATATTTATGGCAAAGGATACTAAACGAACGGAAATAGGTCAGCGTTTATATGAATTACGCACTAATCATCCAACCTTAAAAACTCAAGAAAGCGTAGCAGAAGCTATGGGAATAAAGCGAGATAATTTAGCACGCTATGAGACTAATGTAGAGCCTCGAATCTCTGCTATTAAAAAGCTTTGCGAATTATTTAATGTTTCCAGTGATTATTTGATTTTCGGTAAAGAAAGTTATGTTTCCGCCCTCAATGAAAAACTATCAAATAAATATATGATAGGACAAGATATAAATTACAATAACAGTAATAACAATTTAAAGACCTATGTTTTAAACGAAGATGAACAAGAGATTATTGATCATATTCGAAGTCTTTCGGATGAAGAACAAGGAGCTATTATGACTTTGATTCGAAAGGGAAAATAATTTTTTATTTTTTTAACAAAAGCCGCCGTATTTATGATAAATACGGCGGCTTTAACAGTATATTTAATTGTAGGTTTTAATCCCAAAGGATTTAATTACGCAGTCACGTGCATCCTTTAAATCATTGAATTTATTAACGCTCAGCATCTGTGCCATAAGGTTGCCGATTGCAGTTGCCTCAGAAGGTCCTGCCAAAACAGTGCGTCCCGACATTTTGGCGGTCACCTTATTAAGATATTCCGCATTACTGCCTCCACCGATAATATTGATAGCAGGATACTTTTTACCTGTAAACTGCTCAATTTCATTTGCGCAATCACGGTAGCAGGCTGCCAAGCTATTATAAATAACAGCAGCAATTTCTCCAACCGTCTCAGGCACATCCTGATTTGTGTCCTTACAGAAGGCCTTTACCTCGTCAATCATATTATCGGGAGCCAAGAATCTGTTATCTATGGCATCAACAATAGACGGGAAATCAGCATTTTCTGCAGCCATATCACAAAGCTCACTAAAAGAATATTTATCGTTTAATTCCTTTTTAACACTCTGAATCATCCAAAGACCCATAATATTTTTAAGAACAGTATATCTGTAGTTATAGCCGCCCTCGTTAGTAAAGCTATGCTCCATACAAATATCGGCAAGCTGAGGAGTCATAGACTCAATACCCATCAAGGACCATGTTCCCGAGCTGATGTACATAACATTATCACCGTTTGACGGTATAGCCATTACTGCCGAAGCGGTATCATGAGATGCCGCAAGAACAACATCAAGGTCATAGCCTACCTTTTCCTTGATTTCAGACTTAAGCTTACCCGCTTTAGTTCCGGGCATAGACAACTCACGGAACAATGACTTCTTAATACCGTATGTATCTAAAACCTTCTTAGACCATGTATTAGTATGAACATCAATAAGCTCGGTAGTAGTAGCATTTGTATACTCATTAAACTTATTGCCGGTTAATAAATAAACAAAGTAGTCCGGAATCATAAGGAAATCACAAGCAGCCTCTAACTGTTCAGGATGATTATCCTTTAATGAAAGCAACTGAAAAAGAGTATTATAGGTATTTGTACCCAAGCCGGTCTCGTCATACAAAGCACGCTTAGACATAGTTTCAAAAGCCTTCTCGATATAGCCCTCGGTTCTTGAGTCACGGTAGCCGACAGAATTTCCGACTATTTTACCGTCCTTATCAAGCAACACAAAGTCAACGCCCCAAGTGTCAATAGCCATTGTTGAAGGAATCTTACCAACCTCGGCACACTTTTTCATACCATTGATGATTTCTGAGAACAAACGCTCGGTATTCCAGCAAAGAGAACCGTCGATGTTATCAAGTCCATTATAGAAACGGTAAACCTCCTCATACTTCATAACACCATCTTCCAACCAACCGACAATATGACGTCCGCTTGAAGCACCGATATCAACCGCAAGATGATACATAACTTACACAACCCTTCAAAAGTTTTAATTTATATAAATTATATAATACTTTTCAAAAATTAGCAAGTAAAACAATTAGCAACATCAAAAATTATAATTGAACCCGACACGTCGCTTGACTTTGGGTTATTATAATATTATAATAATTAAGTATTATACTGTTCAATTTAGGAGGAGCTATTATGACATATAGACAAAAATATGAGCAATGGTTAACCTTTGACGAGGAAACCAAGGCAGAGCTTTTGAGCATCACCGACGAAAAGGAAATTGAAGACCGCTTTTATAAGGAACTTGAGTTTGGCACAGCAGGTATGCGCGGTATAATGGGTGCCGGCTCAAACCGTATGAATAAGTACACTGTAGGCTTAGCTTCTTTTGGTGTTGCACAGTTTGCAAAGGCCCAGCATCCGGATAATCTAACGGTTGCAATTGCTTACGATACACGTAACAATTCTAAATTTTTTGCTAAAACAGCCGCCGGAATTTTTGCCTCTTGCGGTTTTAAGGTTTATCTTTACGACATTTATGTTCCTGTCCCCGTTTTATCCTTTACAACACGATTTTTAGGTTGTTCAATAGGCATTATGATTACTGCATCACACAACCCGAAGGAATATAATGGCTATAAGGTGTACGATAGTACAGGTTGTCAGCTTTGCACCGAGGATGCTAAGTCGGCTATTCAATATATAAATAACATCACAAACTTTTCTTCTATCCCCTTCTCTGATTCCAATGACGGTATAGAATTAATCGGTGAGAATGTTTTAAATAAATTTTTAGAAGAAATTTCCACTCAGTCGCTCTATACCCAAGCATCTGATTTGAAGATTGTTTACACACCGCTTCACGGTACCGGATGTGTTCCTGTCAAGAGAATCCTTAACGGAATGAATGTAACGGTTGTTAAAGAACAGGAAATGCCTGATGGCAACTTTTCTACCGTTCGCAGTCCTAACCCTGAGGATAAAGCCGCACTTACCATTGCCATTGAAAAAGCTAAGGAAATTGACGCTGACTTGGTTTTAGGCACCGACCCTGACTGCGACCGTGTTGGTATTGCAGTTAAAAACGGTGACGAATATGTCCTTTTCACCGGCAACCAAACCGGTGCTATGCTTGTAAACTTTATCATTAATATGAAAAAGGATACCTTAAGTAAAAAGTCTACAATAATTAAGACTATTGTTACATCAGAAATCGGTGCTGATATTGCAAGGAAATTCGGTTTACTTGTTGATGAGACCCTTACCGGCTTTAAATATATCGGCAATAAAATGAACAAGTATGAAGCTGACGGTTCACAGGAATATGTTATAGGTTATGAGGAATCGTACGGTTACCTGGTTGGTACTCACGCAAGAGATAAAGATGCCGTTGTTGCTTCAATGTTAATTTGTCAGATGGCCGCTTGGTATAAGAATCAGGGTAAAACCTTAGTTGACGGCTTGAATGAGATTTATGCTGAATTTGGTTATTATTTGGACACTCAGGATAGCTTCACTCTAAGCGGCAAGGATGGTGCTGAGAAGATTCAGGAGCTTATGCGTACATTCAGAGCCTCCGGCACTTCCCTGTTTGACGGCTTAAAGGAGCTAATTGACTTCAGTACAGGCGTACGTGACCTGCCTAAAGAAAATGTTTTGAAGTTTGTGTGGAACGACGGCTCATGGTTAGCGGTCAGACCCTCCGGCACCGAACCTAAGATTAAGGTTTACTACTCAATCAAGGATAAAACAAAAGCTGAGGCTGAAGCTCGCTTAGTAAAAATAAAGGAAGTCATTAACGGAATAATAAATCAATAAAATTAAAAACCTTAGATATCTTACGGTATCTAAGGTTTTTAATTTATACTGATTAAATATACTTATTATTTTATAAATATAAAAAACTCTAATAAGTTGGCACAAAAGAAAACTGCACCATTATTTCGATACCGTTTTGTATCATAATAATAGTGCAGTTTTGGTCCGAGTGACAGGAGTCGAACCTGCGGCCTCTTGAACCCCATTCAAGCGCTCTACCAAACTGGGCTACACCCGGACAACGCAACTATATTACCACACTTGTTGTTAAATTTCAAGTGTTATTTTTAAATTTTATACAATTTTTTTAGAACTGTTATTTTCAACTCTTCATAGTATGTTATGAGGACAAATTCCTCATGATTATATTTAACTTTTATGTTAAAAGGAGTTTAGAATGACAGATTTAAAATTTATCGGATTTATTCCGCCTGAAAAACCAATGAATCCTTCAAAATTCTCTGATGTACCGCTGGACAAACTGCCTATTGCAATGGCTTATGTCCCCTTTCAAAAATTAGGTGATGTTTACGCCGAGAACGACGCATTAGAGCGTGGAACACTCTTCCCCGAGCTTGACAAGCCGTTTTACGGCAAATTCACTGGAGGCAGACACTAATGGATAAGCAACAATTACTAAACTGTGTCAGAGCAGCTCAATTTGCAATGCACGAAATGGTGCTTTATCTGGATACGCATCCGTATGATGCCGAAGCTTTAAAAAAGTTTGATGTATACCGACTAAGATACATGGAATTTTTAAAGCAGTACGAGAAAGAATACGGCCCCCTGTCTGCATCAGGTGACATCGGCTCAAACGGATTTGATTGGGTAAAAAATCCGTGGCCTTGGGAAAAGGAGGCAAACTAAATGTGGCAATATCAGAAAAAACTGCAATATCCCATTAAAATCAAACAAACAAATCCAAAACTAGCCGCACTTATAATGAGTCAATACGGCGGTCCTGACGGCGAAATCGGTGCAAGCTTACGTTATTTAAGCCAACGCTATGCAATGCCGTTAGCCGAGCTAAAAGGTTTACTCACTGACGTAGGTATATCGGTATCGTCAGTTGTTCATTGACACCACCTTTCAATTATGGTATAATTAGCAGGTAGATAATTATACCGAAAGGGGTTTGAAAAATGAATATTATTGAATTTGTAGTTGAAAAAATCATTGAGAAAA
>JAEIGA010002595.1_pt1 | contig 28763 bp, 49 predicted proteins | sample 9270691 | NCBI WGS metagenome assembly JAEIGA01 (sample SAMN17057246, study PRJNA624740) | gut metagenome | biome: biome; isolation source: fecal sample | host: Bos grunniens | place: China: Xizang | collected 2019
CCGTAATTGGAATGGGCTCGAAGCCGATAATTTACGAAAGACTTTCTCTGAACAAATATCAAAACATCAGATACAATCTTTTGAATATGCCACCCTTATTGACATTTTATCAATGGGGGCATACCGTTCCGTCAGCCATGATCGTGTAACGCTTTGGCGAACCATGTAACTCGCCGTGACACTTTCGACATACGGCTTGAAGGTTATCGAACGCCAATGTTATCTCCGGGTTATCAATGTTCCCTGCGTTAAGATGTATCTTGTGGTGTACTATCTCGGCAGGAACTATCTCACCCTTTGCCAGACATCTTTCACATAAGCCACCTACATGAGCAAGATAAGAATTACGGCAATCTACCCACGCTTGGGTCTTGTAGAACTCTGCTTGTCTACCTTCGCTCATACTCCGCTACCCCTGCACCGATGATGTCCTTTGCCCTTTTCTCCGTGACAACTATTTCCTCGCCCTTTTTAACATTTCGATTTAGTGTCATATCGATGTAAGGTTTGGTTGTCTTAATTAGGCTTTTCGGGTTTAGGCTTGTAGTGCGTTTAATTGGCTCACCAAGAATGTTTTTCCACTCGCCGATAATTTTATCGTTGTCGTATTTATATTTAAACCTTGGTACGTTTAAGAGCCGTGTAACGTCAAATGACATATCGAACGGAACTATATATCCATTTACTCCGTCCTCGATTCCCATTTCGAACGCCGTCTTAAACGGTGTAACGATAACAGGAGTATTGTTCGTTAAGGCTTCGAGAACTGAATAGCTCCAACCCTCTGAATCACTTAACTGAACCAAGTAATCCGCTTTAGCCGTGTACGATTGCATATTGTCGTAGATTCCTACGTTGATTAAACCTTTTGGAGCAGTTATCAACTGTCCGTCCGAAAAGTTTAGCCAAATGAAATCTATCTCGGCTTCGTGAAGCATTTTAGCAAGGGTTAACATCCTGTCAGCGTTCTTGCCTTTATCTCTTGCCGGAATCCGTGTTGCCGATACCAGAAGAAGAGATTTCTTTTTATTCGGCGTAAGCAGGTTATGAATGACCTGTCCGTCCGAGTTATAAGAAATCCTCGACTCTTCACTCACATGGACTAAATGATCGTAGTCGTTTATGATGTCTTGGCTCTTGAATGACTTGCACCCGTGAACCATTCTGACCAACTGTCTGTACTTGACATTCGGTCTTGCGTCCATTGGTCGAATCATAATAAGTGAATCGCACTCGACATCTTGGCTTTCTGCAATCCTCACGACCTTGGAAAGCCTGACGTGGACATTATGAGCGATTTCAGGACACATGACCATTATGTCGTAATCCTTGAATGACTCCACGAAATTGAACACAAACGTTTCAATACCGCCTATCTTATACAAGTATGATGAATATAAAACTATTTGTGCTTTTTCCATAAGTTCCACGCAAAAAGGCGGCTTCGTAATGAAACCGCCCCTTCGTTAAGAGGGTCTACACATGATTGATTCCCCAAATGTTCACGATGACATATTATCACATAAAAGTGTCAACTTTCGGTACACTTTTCAGATAGATGTTTTAATGCTCGTAAATGAATCTTTTTCGCTCCCTCTTGTGAATAATTAATCCTCTTGCCAATCTCTCGCCACCCTAAAGGTGCATAAGGTTTCTTCGGGTGAGGTTCGATATATCTTAACCATAGAACCATACTCTCCAAAGGGTCATCTACCTTCCCAACGTTCTCTTTAATCTCGTCAGCTCTTAAGACCAATGCCCTCTTTTTCTCTTCAAGGCTCTCCATTCTCTCCATTGCCTTGATGATTTTATCTTCTCGGTAGTTTAGATGACTTGCCCCGGAATCGTCCAACTGTCTGGGATGATACGAAGCGACCTCGGTTTCGATTGATAAGATACGATCATTGAGCTGAACCAACTTTAAACGGATTGCTCTGTACTGTTCAAGATACTCTTTCGCATTCATCCTTTCCCCTCTCCCTGATTTCGTATTCAACAACCTCGTCATGCTCCTTCATTGTTTCGAGAATGTCCTTCATGTAATACTTGATATCTTCAAGGTCTGACTTGATAACTATTTCAACCTTCTTCATCTTCAACCTCACTATCTGAACATATAAGTTCAATCTCTGCCTTACCCCTGCCGATGACCTTTAATATCTTTAAGCAATCATGGCAGAAGAAAAACCATTTACCTTTCATAATCCTTCCCGACATCATCGCTGAACAATCAGGACACATCGGAACGGTCTGTGTAATTATCCACCTCATTTTTCTATCCTCGGATTAAGTAAATCTTTGGCGATTGAACCTTCATAGTCAATTCGCCACCCTGTGTGACCTGTTAAGTGCTTGTTGATGATTGAAAGTACATCGATCATTGCGTCACACTTTTCGTACTTTGCCCTGTTCCACCAACTCTCATAGCAGGAATACAACTCTCTTATCATCCTCTCTTCCACCTCTTCGAGTTCTCGATAAGGCTTCGGATTAGTCTGCTCTGTCATGAAGCAAAGCACCTGCGTATAGGTTTGGAGCTTACCAAGGGCAACGGAAAAATCCTTTAATTCCCCCGGTGTGCAATCATCGTTTAATTCCTTGTCGAACTTATCGCAGATTGCTCTGTACTCGTTAGCCTGTTGCATTACTGCGTTAATGACATTTCTATATGCCTGTTCGTAATTAACCATGTTCACCTCTCTTCTAATCTTGCCTGTTCGGAAACTCCGATTCCCTTTTGTAAAGGTTTGCTTAACCTGCTCTCGGATTTCAGCCGTTCAACTGTTGGCTTATAGTTCTTCACGAACAGAGCCTTGTTAACTGACTCGTTCCATTCTCCTTGCGTGTATGAATACAAAGCGTCTGATGAACCTAACGTGTACTGCACCTCTTCGGGTAGTTTGTTGAACTCTTCCACCGCATTTTCTCTGGATGTACACCCCCACAAGGAATCCGATACCATTGCCCACGCTTCATCGGGTGAAAGATAATTCTTTTCTGTGACCTTCCTTAAGTCTGCCGGATAAGGTGGGAACTTTTCTGTCTGCATATATCTCTTGACCGAAACAAGAAGCTCCGTTGCGTCCATATCTCCCAGAAGGTCATACCAAACATCAAAAGCACTTTGGTCGGCAATGAATTTCGGGTCAGTATACAGAGATTTCATTACTGCCACGATCGATTTAAATTCTTGTCTTGTCATGCTCACCTCATTTAAAACCGTCAACAACCTTTAACCTATCCAAAACAGGGTTAAGTTGAGTGACCTTGTTGTCATCCCTTCTTGCCCAACTTAAAATCGTTGCATAGTGGTCTTTGTATTTATCACCTTTGGATTTTAAGTATTCGCTTAAGGTGTCTATCCTGTTTTGGTAGTCAGGGAACTTGTCTTTGAGTTTCATATACTCTTCATCTGTAAGATATACGTTCTCAAAAGTGCCATAAGATAATTTATTATTATTCTTATTCAAGTTCTTATTACTGTTATTGTTATTATTCTTGTTATAGTTATTGTTATAGTTATAGTTATAGTTATTGTTATAGTTTGTTTTAGGTTGTTTTTCGGTTGTTTTTGGGTTGTTTTTAGGTTGTTTTTCGGTTGTTTTTGGGTTGTTTTCGGTTGTTTTTGGGTTGTTTTCGGTTGCTTTTTTAGCGTTGGTATTGCCAACAGGAGCACCGCCCTTTAAGCCGTTTTCCTTACCCCTGTCGGCTTTTGCCTTATCCTTTTCAACCCTCTTGCATAGTGACGAAGAATAGCAATCTATAATCCCACCGAAGGAAACAACCTCTTCACCTTTGAACGTTCTAATCATGTTCTTAATCAAACGTCCTGCGTCCTCGTCTGACAATGTGAGGAAATTCTCATGTTCATCCTCATAGATAATTACTCCGTAAGCCATTCTCTGCTCCCTTCAATTCCTTGGCTTGTAATTGTGCGATATACTCTTCCGCATTGCAGGTAAGTTCGTATATCCTTCCGAGCCTTCTGACAAGCTCGGTTGTCTTATGATCGTCTAACTCCCCGGTAGCAATGATTTCGCTTATCTGTGCTATCAGTTCTGCAACCTCTAACCTCATTCCTCGCTCCTTTCATAAGCCATACATTTAGGTCTTGACCTCTGCCCTAACTTTCTTCCCTTGTCACATCTTCCATAGCAGGAAGAACCGCCAAAGTCTTTCATCGGCTTAAAATACTTACAAGAACCGCACTTATCGGTTAGGTCGGTCTTTTTAAACTTTTCAGCTCTGGACTCGACCTCACGCCACCTGTTGTTATTGATCGCCGCTAACAACTTGTCCATTTTCTCAATGGGTGAAGCGTTGTCCGGCACCTCTTCTCGAATCTCCAAAATCATGTGTCCTCACTTTCTGCCTTGCCTATACAATTCTTGCACTCTGTCTGTTCAAGGGAATAACTTTCTACTCCAACAGTTTTATAGAATATGTTGTACGGCTCTAACCAAAACAGGCGGTTACATCTATCACAACGTTTTGGAATGATAGCCACTCCATCATATTTTGTTATTGTCATTCGTCTTTACCTCATTCCTATACCTATCAATATCCCGATAAATACTCCGATTAACATTCCGATTAAGATTAATCCCATTAGCGACCTCTCCTTTTATCCTCTTTGGGTGGTTCGTCATACGGGTGAACCGAGGTAATGTCGGAGTCCTTGACCAACAACCTCATGCCGTTCTTTAACCTCACGATCGGGTTGCCTGACTCTGAAACATTTATCACGATTGCATTTATCGTTACCTCGTCACCCTTCTGGTATTTATGCTTCATCCTCTATCTCCTTATAATCGCAGTAATCAGAGCCGCACCAACATTGATTATTTCTCCAAGACTTGCAGGAATAGCATTTAGGCTTCTCGTCATAATCGGACATATCGGTCATAAATGAATTGTTGTAGTCCTCTCGGAACACCACAGGTAGTCTATCGCTCCAATCTCCCATATCATCCCCCATACTGTGACCAATCGCATTTCCACCCCTTCGGGAACTCTATCTCGTTCCAATAGATGACATCCCCGAAGGTATTTCCCTCTGAATCGTGCCAATAACCGTCATTGCTCTGATACCATGCGACAACGATTAAACCTTTACTTGTGAACACATTAACCGGGTCTGATACTCCGTCCGTCATCCTCGGTTTTTCAATCTTTGCGTAGTGAACCATGTTTAACCCCTTTCTTCTATCCTTAAAATCACTCTCGTTGGTGAGCCGTATTCGAAATCATCCGAAAACCCAACAACGTGTTTACGATCATCGTTCTTTAACCTTCCCTGTTCCTGCATAGCGTCTAAAATGAACTTTTTAGCGAATGCAATGTTGTCATAATCTCTTCGCTTATTTTCCTCTACCCACAAAAAGTGAATGATTATAGGCTTCTCAAAAACAGGTAAGTCTTTAATGAACATCCCGATGTCTTTTTGTATCTTCTTTTTCATGTACGAGCCTTTTTGCCACCCAGAGCGACACGCTCTTGTGTATTCGTTTAAGCTCGGAAACTTGTACGGAATTTCGCATTCAATCATTAGTCGTAATACCTGGCATAGCGGTTGAACCATATTCCTCGTGCCTGTCCTTCCGAATACCCCTCTCCTTCCTTCCTGCGGATGTATGCTTCTTGTGCTATCCTCTGCAAGTCTTTCTTGTGAATCCCTTTGTCATGTAGTGCCGTATGACAATTCATACAAAGTGCAAGGAATAAACCGTCTTGGTCTGCCTTGATTCGGTCTGCGGCAGAGATGCAATGATGTAGTTCAAGGTTTCGTTCTGACTTGCAGATAAAGCACCGCCAATGGTTGTCTATGATAGAACGCATTTCTACTTTCTCTTGGCTTGTCATTCTTCCTCTTTCTTTGGCTTCTTTGCGTGTTCGTTCCGATAAATGGCAAAATCAACAGCGTGATAAATCTCTGCTAAATCGTCACAAGGTCTGCCTACTGACTCATGCCAACCTTCCCAATCTACTGCTATATACCTTGTGCCTTGAATTGAGTAATGCCCTTCGGATATTTCCAAAATCGAATGTTTCTTGAAAACGTGCTTGTAAATGGTCGGGTTATCTGGGAGATTCCATTCACCGTGATAGGTTTCAAACTCTAACCCGTATTTTTCTGTGATTAAAGCTATGGCTTCTTCGAGTGTCGGAAGAATACACGGCTTGACGGTTAAGTTTGTGAGTGCGTATTCCTCGTAGTGAACTTTGACCTCGGTGTAGTAATGATCGAAAGCGATTATTTCTCCTATCTGTGGTTCGTCATAATCTGTCAGATAACACCAAACTTTCTGCCCGATGAATCTTTCAAAGTTGTATTCGTAAGGCTTCTTTTTGCCACTCGCTATGTCAGGGTCAAGCGGTGGAAAGTTCTCTCCGCACGGTTCCCATGCAGGTGTAAACTCCGAATCTTCACTTTCTTGAAGATTTTCTTCGCATTCGCAGATTTTTTCTTTAGTTCCGAGGTAATCCCAGAGATTTAATTGACCGTCACAAACGTAGTCTTTAGGAATCATTCTCTTTATCCTTCATCTGCTGAATCATCAGCTCTATCTCCTGCGGTGTACGGGTTTCGATATCGAGGTTCTGTGCTTCTTGGATAGTTCCGTCTAATAGACGTTTCATTTCATCCGACTTATAAGTGTGTGAACCTCTTATCACGATGTACGCTCTGCCTATTTCCTCGCCCGATTTTGTGCCTTTAACGGTCACATCTGCTTTGGTGTCAAAGTAATATCCGTCTAAAGGTAAAGGCTTGTTCTTGGGCAAAATAACCCATTTAGGTGAACCGTCCTCTTCATATTCCCAAGTACCGTAGTCTGTTAGTAGTTGCCTGTGTATCTCTTCCTTCGGGATGTTCTGCGTTTCGGATATCTTCCCGACCAATGCCCAATAGTAAGCGTTTGCGTTAAGTGACCTCTTTTCGTGATAGGGTAAAACCTCAAACTCTTTCTCCCTGTCTTGACCGAGAAGATACACGATCAATTCCTGCGGTGTACCCTTCATATCATTCACCGTAGTAATACCGGGCATATCGGGTTACAGTTCCGTCCTCTTCTTCCCTCTCACACATCATGGTCTTAATGGGGTGTCCTTCCTTGCGGAGTTCGTGGATTTCTCCCGAAAGTCTGTAAAGACCTAACTTGTAAAGTGCGTCCTGCCCTGACACGCCCTTCTTGGAACTCTGCAACATCTTCAAGAGCTTTGCTTTTTTAGTATTCTTCATAGCCATTCTCCTCGTGATTAAGTGTGTCGATGATGATTTCATCGGTTACCATGTCCTTAATGATTGCTTCGTTCATCCTTGCGAAATGGATAGCGTCTTTTCTATCCTCGAACCATATGTCATAAGGTGTGTCGTTGAACCCCCAGAACATCGCCCAATTAGGTGCAGGTTTGTTCTCGGATTCTGCGTAGATTGCCATTCGTGCCATGTGTACCCTCTCTTTCTTATGCTTCTTCTACCTCTTCACCTTCCCAATACATTCCCAACAAAGCGTAGCCATTGAGCATGACCGTACGCACATCCGCTGATTGTGAATTAGAATCTCTCATGATGTTCATAATGTCTGACAACGTAACCTCGTCATATTCATTCGAAAGTTTGTCCTTAAGAGTAACCGGGTCTACCTTTTCACCCTTCTTGTACATATTCCAAAGTTCAACAAAAGCCTCGGCATAAAAGTTATTGTCAAATAACGCTTGAAGGGTGTCTGTTGTCTGCTTTTCACCGTTCCATATCTTATTGAGTACGTCATAGGCTCTGTCGGACATTAACAAAGCGGTAAGAATATTCCTTTCAATCTGTTGCTTAAATTCAAAATCAAAATATTTAATTCCCTGCATGATTTCCCCTTTCTTTACTCAAAAGGCAGTTCGATAGATTCATCTACCTGCAACATACTGTTCGAATTATTGGACAGTAAAACATCCTCGGTGGTCTTGCTCTCGCAGAAGGTTACTCCCTCGACCACTACGTCCAACGAATAAAACGTCTTGTTATCCTTCTTGTAAGAACTGCTCTGGAGTCTGCCAACAATCCCGATTTTGTTTCCCTTATGGAAATACTTATCGATAAACTCTGCGGTCTTTTCCCATGCGATGATGTTTACAAAATCAGTTCCTTCTCCCCTGCGGTCGATTGCTAATGCGTTCTTTAAGTACGCTTTACCGCTCGTGGTATACTCCAACTTGTTGTCACGGACTAAACGTCCGATTAGTGAACAGGTATTCATGCTTTCTTCTCCTTTTCTGCCTTGTCGTTAATCTGCTTTAAGAGTTTGGTTTTCATCTTGGGGTAGTTTTCCGGGGTAACACCGCCACAATCTAAAACCCACTTGTCGAAATCCTTGCCACCTGCTTTTAAGTACAGTTCTTTCAGCTCATTAATCGTGTCCTCTACTGTCTGTGCTTTGTTCTGTTGTGCTTCGGCTTCTTCCTTGGTTCTGATTTCGATTTTGTTGTCATCGTCACAAGCGATTCCCAGAAGGGTTAATGCGGTATATCTTCTTGCGTAAGTAAGTGCTGAACCGTACAACTGTGCTTCATTCATCTTGTTACCCGAAGGAATTACTATCCTTGCACCTCTCTGCCACTCGTTCCCGATGTAGGCTTCGACATACTCGATAGGCTGACCATTCGCCATGATCGGGGTCTGTTCTCCGTCAACGAGTACCGCAACCCTCATAGGCGGCAGTTCAACACCTGCAAGAACTAAATCTCCGAGCGATGTGTATTTGTAGTTGTAGCCGTTGGACTTATTGCCAACTAATGTGACTTTCTTTTCTTCCATTCTTTTGCCCCTTTTCATTTTGAGTAATAATGATGTCCGACCTGTGCGACAGGAGTTCCAAAACTGTGGTAAGTGCCTGTTCGGAAATATCTCGCTCCCTCGCTTGGGTCTACTCCACATAACAAAAGCTCTAATGCTTCTTCACTTGCCGCAGTAGGATTGTTCGCCATTCCTGCGGTGTAATACTGCCCCTCTGCGTAAATGGTCGAGTGTACTGTTCCACCGCTTACCCTCATTCGGTTAATGACCGTGAGCATTACCCACAACATTCCTTCCGTTCCGTCAATCAAATCCTCTGCTTCGGCTATTAACCTCAATTCCTTGCGGTCTTGCTCGGTCAATCCTTTAATGATCGGGTCAGTAGCAAACTCATCCTCGAAGGTTGCTAACCTAACGTCAGGGATTTCGGGTACTTTGTATTCCGGGGTTTTAAGTTCGATGATTTCATCCAAGAACATGGGTGAATCGTGAGATACTGTCGGAGCGTTGCCATGTGCTTCAATCGAGCCTTTAACGGCTATGCCCCAAACGATGATGATTAGACAAGTGACGATACATTTAAGAACCTCTCTCATGTGTTTGACCTCTTAACTCTGTTTACAAGTTCGTAAAACTGTGGAACGTCCTTTTTCTTTACTTTGTGACCTTTGATGTCCTTGACCTTCTGACCGTTCTTTAAGATGTGGGTTATCATTCTTCCACCTCTTTCACGAACGTATCGAGCGGAACGTTCAATGCCTTGCAGATTTTGTAATACTCGGTTATGTCGATTTTTCTTCCGTTGTTGCAGATGTCATTAATCGCCATGATCGTGAGTCCTGTTTTCTCGGCTACGAACGTTTGCTTTATCCCGTTGGACACGAGATATTCCTTAATTCTCTTTCCTACCATTCCTCTCCTTTCCCTACGATTTTTTCGTAGTTGATTCGTATAAAAAAAGGATTCGTCAGATTATGTGCTTTTTCGGATTCAACTTTATTTCCCCGGTGGGCTATCCGAGTATCGGGGTATTTAGTTTTCTTCGGTGACCTTCGCTGTTTACCTTCTGCAACGCTGTTAGTGATAGTGGGTCTTTCGCCCTGCGTCCGTTCGGGTCTGCCTTCACTCCGTCTGGCTATCCTTGGGAGCTACGATTTTTTCGTAGTTCCTCTAGTCCAAATTACTACGATATTTTCGTAGTGTCAATAATATAATAAGGGAAAACTATATTTTTTTCGTAGTTAGTCCGATACTTATGTTAGAATGCCCCATAAAGGAGATAAAAAACATGAACGTAGATTATGAAATCAGAACAAAGGTAATGAACGCTCTTATCGAGTGCCGCAGGGAAAAAGGCATATCCCAAAAGGAACTTGCCCAAGTTATCAATTCCAAGGAAACAACTGTTGCCTCTTGGGAACAGGGTAAGTCTTTGCCCTCTGTCGATATGCTTTACAGATTGGCTAAATACTACGATAAGACAATGGATTATATGTACGGTGAGCAGGAAGGTGAACAACCATGATTGCTATTTATGTCAGAGTTTCGTCCAAAGAACAAAAAGAACACGGGTATTCTATCGGAGAACAAACCGACCGCTTAAAGAGTTATTGCAAGGCTTTGGGGTATAAAAATCCCAAGGTCTACAATGACGCAGGTTTTTCCGGGGCAAAGATTGACCGTCCTGCTCTTTCCCTTTTGATAAATGACGTTAAAGCGAAGAAAATCGAAAAGGTATTAGTCTATAAGTTGGACAGGTTATCCCGTTCCCAGAAAGACACACTCATGCTCATAGAAGATATCTTCTTGAAAAATGGATGTGATTTCGTGTCGATTTCCGAAAACTTTGATACATCCACGCCACTCGGAAGAGCAATGATCGGGATATTAGCCGTGTTCGCCCAATTGGAACGAGAACAGATTAAAGAACGCATGAGCATGGGAAGAGAAGCAAGGGCAAAACAAGGTAAATATACGGGTTCTTGGCTTCATCCGATTGGATATGATTACATAGACGGTGAATTAAAAGTAAATGATTTTGAGAAGAAACAGATTGAATTAGTGTTCAATTATTATCTTCAAGGAATGGGAATCCGTAAGATAGCTGAAACGTTAAACAATCAAGGATTCAATCATAAGTACGGAGAATGGAAAGAAGGTTTAGTCCGAACCGTTTTACAATCTAAAACCTACATCGGTTATGTGCATTTTGGTGGTGAATGGTACAAAGGAACTCACGAACCTATCATATCCGAAGAATTATTTGAGAACGTCCAAAGGGTTCACGATCGAAAAGAAAAATGCCCCACGTCAGGACATCCGACATCTTATTTAGGCGGCATGATTGTCTGTAAAAGATGTGGAGCGAAATACTTTAAATATCATCGTATAACTCGTGGTTATCAATACGATTATTATTCTTGTTTTAATCGCTATCCCCGGAATCACGCAGGAACTTGTAAAAATGATAATTGGAAAGTTGAAGAGCTGAACGATTTAATCTTTAACGAGATTAGGAAACTTTCATTCGATGACGATACCCCCTCTAATCTGCCCGACAACACCTCTGTAATAACCAATAAGATAAATGAACTGAACAAACAATTAGAACGGCTTATGAGCCTTTATAGCGTGGGTGACGTGCCTTTGGATATGCTCCAAAAGAAGATAAAAGAGGTGAACGACCAAAGGCTAAAATTAGAATCGGTGGAATCTGTTAAACTATCCCCCGAAGAAGCGGAAGAAACCGTGTTATCCTTCGATGATGTTCTGGAACACGGAACTTTAGAAGATGTCAGACAGGCTATATCTATTTTGATAGACCATATCGAGGTAGACGGAGAAGATATCACAATCTATTGGAATTTTTAGCCTATCCAACGGGTCATTTCAATGACTACTTGAACATGCAAAAATAAATCATGCTAATTTATGGCATAAAAAATAACCTACTCGGCTTTTGACGGTCGAGTAGGCTTGTGTGGGGTAAAAAGAATATGTCAACCCTTATCGGGGTGTGACCTGTCATACTGTGCTTTGAGGATGACGATTAACGCCCCCATAAACACATCAATTGCCGCCAAGGTAGCAGTTATCTGTTCTGCATAGGGTATTCCCCAAATAGTCATGATCGCTGATATTAACGTAGCGATTGGAGCGATTAACTTGGCGATTAAACATAGAATGTCATAAACCTTATCACTAATCATGAGCTTTTCTCCCTTCTGATTTCCCAAAAGCGACATAATGGAAATAATACATCGGGTAGTCATCCCCGAATGCGTCAACGACATCAGGGTTATTGTTTTTATAATAAACAGGGTCGAACTCTGCACTACCTCTTCTAAACTCGTTCATGCCGAACTGCTGAAAGTGTAGCCAGAGCATATCTTTGTTTAGTCCAAATGCCGCCATTAAGTCGGGATATTTGTTCGCATAGTAAACAGGGTCAAACACGGGGGAATAGTCGAAACCATAAAGCATATATCCTTTACTTTGCAACTGCGTGGTGACTTGCAGGGCAATGTTGGCAAAGTTGTTGAAAAGGTAATTACCGGGGCATGATTTCGAAGCGAAAAATCTGTGAGCCGATAAAGATTGAAGGTCAGCATTCCCGACATACTTTGACGAGCCTAACCACGTTAATTTGGGGATGTTATTTCTCCGGCATATGTCCGTACACAAAGCAATGATTGATTGCATAGCGGCATTAGATACGGGATAGTCAGGAGCAAGAGCGGTATTAGATACCTCAATCGTGATTGAGCGGTGGTCGTAGTCTGAACCCGTCCAACCATTGCAGACCTTATCTCCCCCGGTTGTCCATGCTCTGTAAACCTCTTTGACATATTGGATGATAGTTCCGTCCGAAGATATGCCATAGTGAGAAGAAGCACCTCTCTGGGGATTGGCAAATAACATTCCGCAACGTGTAGCGTCATAGGTTCCTGCCATGCAATGAATTATGATCGTGTCAATTTTAAATTTTCTCTTTGCGGTGTAATTCGGTGACCAGATACAAGAACTGACCAACGAGCTATCCGCTTTCCAATTAGGGTCAATCTTTGCCATTTCTGTTATCCTCTTCCAAAACTGCAATTAGTGCGACACTCAAAATGATGAACAATGCGACTAAACCTGACACAACAATGGGTTCATTCATGCCGTTTCTCCAAATCGTCTATCCTGTGATTAGCAACCTTAATCTTCTCTTCGTGTAAGGCAGTTACCTCTTCTAACTTGTACGTTCTTTCGATAACGTCATTGTGTCTATCTTGTTTCTTCTCCAATTCCATAAGTCGGTATTCAATCAACGCACGAGTTTTTGAATTGCTCATTCCTTGGGTTATAAGACAAGTTGTGATAGCGACTATTCCTGTGATAATTGATGATATTAGAGTTTCCATATAAACTCCTTAATCGAATATTAAATCTCGCATAAACTGCTTTATATTTCCGTTGTACGAATGATACTTAAACGCACATTTCGACTTATTTGATTGCAAAACATGGGCGAACACCACGAGAGTTAGATGCGTTGTAGGTACTCACACGACCGTAGTTATCGACACAGGTAAAACTCTCCGCAGAGTAAACACCACGCAACCACCAGGCCGCACGGTTTGTGACTTTTGAGATATCATGTCTGAACAAAGCAAACTGACTCTTTCCGTTTCCTACTTCGAAACCTTTTCCACCTTCTGACCACGCAAGCGTTCCGTAGGTCATAACCTCACTCATAAGTTCCACGCTCGAATCATACCAACCCCAATTCGATGAATTACCGCCTGATACAGCATTTGTAAGTGTTTCTCTATGTGTCAATATATGGCTTGAACCAAAGGCACTCTTAATAGTTTCGCTTGCTGAATACAGATTAGATGAACCACTAACAAGGTAATTTGCACCACCACGCATTTCGGAATTGTAGTATGCACCTGTGGTTATGTTTGTGTTGTTCATCTTCGCATTGTACAGATTTGAATCGGGAACAATTACCACATGATGATTAGTACATTCCGTATCACCCGTACCAAGCCAATAGTCAAAGTGTGCTATTCTCCAATTAACACCGTTTATAGTCCAATAGTCACCAATATATAAATCTTCAAAAGTGCCGTTCTGTATCTGTATCCATTGGTCTGCGGTAACGGCATTTCCTAAATACTTTCCACGATAGATTGAGTTATGATATCCCGCATTTGGATAAGCGGTAGAAAAGGGATTTCTTTGCATTAAATCGCCTCCTTAATAAGCACATTAAACGCAGTTGACGGAGCAGAGGTTAAATAGAACGTGACGTTGCCATTACCTATGGAAAATGCGTACAGTTTGTTAAAGTCTGTCTGACTTCCGCTGACGTTTATCGGGTAGTCCTCGGTCATGCCACTTGCAAAGTTGGTAAGGGGATTGCCGTTATGGTCTGAACTGATCGTGATTGAATAGCCTGTGAAACTCTCTCCCCAAATTGTGAACGTTCCCGATGTGTAGCCTGTGGTGGGGAGTTCGATTTCATAGGAATGACCACCGTTGACCATTCTTAAAAGTATGTCTGCGATATTTGTGCTATTTCCGTCTGTGGTATGGAAACTTTCATCAAGTGCTATCGGTTTAGTTACTGTTGGCATAATTCACCTCACAATGTGTAATATGTAATGTTGACCATTCCGCCTACAACGGACAGATAATCAGCGGTTTCATGTTGAAGAGCGAGTGTTCCACCTGTTGTGGGCAGTTGAAAAGTAGCGTCACCCAATTGAAATACATTCGTTCTAATGGTTGCCGTTGCAGGTAACGCAGAAAGACCGTTCTGTATCTTAAGTTCGCCCCTCAAATCGTTGTCGTTATCTCCCACAGTAAAGGAAGATGTCTGATTGACGTTATCAATATCGGTAATCTCTGCCACACCGTTATTGACCACCGATGAACCGTTGACCTCAACGTCTGATACTCCACCGCCTTGATATTCAATTCCGTTTAGAATTACTTTTCCCATGTGTTACCTCTAATCAGTTGTTTTTGTGTATTGAATAGTCACATAGCAATCCTGTATTGAGGAAAAACCTAATCCTGTTTCAATCAAATATGTCGTTGATGTTACATTGCCACAAGCAATAACGTATTGAGTATTAATTGATACATAAGGCAAGGGTAATACTTCGGACATATTGTTATATTTACATTTTCCAAATATGCGGATACATTCTTTGAAATTTGCAATCCCATGATTGAATGTATTACTACCTCTGTTTACTGTCGGATTTAATGTGATTTCATAAATAGGCTTTCCGTCAATCCATGTTCCAATAACCTGCTCGGTCGTTGAATAGTTATGAGAACCGCCACCGCCACCACCTGCGTCTTTGATGAAATAGGCAATCCCGTCAGTTAATTTCGTAGCAGGTAAAGCGTCATACTCGGCTTGTGTGACCTCTTTGTATGATGTAATCTGTGCGTCATGATTACCGTCAACTACAGATACACCATTAACGAGAACATCGTCTACGTTACCGCCACCACCACCGCCAAGATTAGCGTCAATGATGTCCATGTTGGAGTTATAATTTGACCGAAAATCTTTGAAATCATCCGTTGAATCGGGTTTTTCGAGATTGTAATTTGTGGTATACGTTGACATCTTCTACCTCTTAATTCCATGACGGAACATTTGTCCAACCGCCTGTTCCTGTGTTCGGGATGAATGCTCCTGCACTCACTATCTCCACCGTCCATGTACTTGCGTCTGTTGCGTCCTGCGTTATGTATGCAGGAGTGGTTTCAACATCGGCAGGGTCGTACTTGTTTCCGTTTTCGTCTGCCCATACCCAAACTAATGACTGCGTATCTTCATCCCAGAGCTGAACATGTTGGATGTCTTTGCTCAACTGTGAGGAATGCCTGATCATGGTCTGTGCGAACATATTGGTTAATGTTGTAGCCGAACCCAAATCCCATGTATAACCGCTTAATGACCTTACATCCGCATAAACTAACATCTGTGAGAAATCAGTTCCTTTAGACATATCCCAATCAGTTAAAGCGGATATATCGTTAAGCCAATAATTCGACTCGAACATTCCCGAAAAGTCGGTGACGTTCGAAACATCCCAATTATCCAAACCGTCTATTGATTTTCTTAACGGATACTGCGACCAATCCGAATATGCACTAAACGGACACTTGAACATATCGGACATATCCGTGACTTTAGACGTAACCCAAAGAGCCAATGCCAAAAGACTAACCACCTTGTTACATCCCTCGAACATCTGCGACATATTTGTTATGTACGAGGTGTCAAGGTTTGCAAGTCCTGCCAAATCTACAAGGTTAGCCATGTAAGAAAACATACCCATGCAGTTAGCACCGCCATTAGGTGTGATTGCGTTTATACCTCTTATCAGCCAATTCCCAATAGGTGTTAAGTCTGTCGCAGGACAATACGTAAAAGCATATTTAAAGTTGGAGCAGGTCGATACATTCCAATCTTTTAAGGGTTCGAGGTCTGTTATGTTACAAGACCTGAATGCACCTTCCATGCTCTGAACGTCCGTAACATCAGCAAATTCAAGTTCGGATATATCAGTACATCCCGAATTGTTAAGCAGATTCTTTATGCTATTAGCTCTAAAGGGAATAGAAGAACATTTTGAAAACGACCTCTGATACTCGTTCGTATAATTGGACGCTTCGGCAGTATAAGCAATCATCGGTCTTATATAACAATAACCGTCTGTATAGACATCATGTGTGGAATCCGAGGTCACGATTGAGCCGTGGTCTACAATCTCTATCTTCGTTTCAAGTGTCTTTTCTACGATGATAGTTTCTTCATCATGGATGTATTCCCTGTGATATTTAACCTTTATATTCTGTTCGCCTACGGTGTTAAAAACAGTATTTATGGCAGGTGTAAAGGTGCAATGCCCGATGTCATCCTTTACTGCGTCAATTCTGTTTCCCTCATCGTCTGGAACATAGAAAAGAAACTGTCCTGCACAAAGCCACGAGCCTTTAGGCATAAATGGATGACTAAAGAATCTTGTTTCACCCTCTCCCGAATCAATCAAGGTGTAGTCGTGACCGCTCCCAAATATGGTAAATTTCAAATCGTTAGCACTTATGGTCGCACTCATTGTAAATCGCTCCATTTTAAGGTGTTATCAGTAACTTTCATATAAACCTTGGCTAAATGCGAACCCTTGCCTGTGACACGAAATCCGCAGTTAGAAGATATGATTCTTTTTCCTAACAATGCTTTGCTTTCCGTGACCTCAAATTTATAGTCATTGGAATCGTCAACAGTTATCAGAACATCTATCACCGCAGTAGCACTTAAACTCGCTTCGCAGGTAAACATGAACCCCATTCTCTGAACATCTACGCTCTGATTCCATTCAATCTCGGCAACCTTGGTTTTAGTGTTACCAACTGTCAGATTAGATGTGTTTGTGGTTTCGAGTAACCAAAAGTTCTTACCGCCCGATTGAGCACCGTTGTTATAATCCGCTGAAAGTCCTGCAATCGACTTTGTTATCCTGTCCTGTGCGGTGGCTAACCTTGGATTATCTCCCGAACACTTAACGTTCATCGTTCCACCGATGTTGTAAGTTATCTCGGTTATAGCTCCGATGTCGTAAGCTCCTGCCTGGTTGTCGGTGAAGGTTAAAACATCCGCAGGGTCATACGTTGGAACAATTGGAATGTCTGATTCATAGGGTACATAATATATTCCGTTCCATGCGTCGATTATTTCGCCTAATGCGTCGAGTCTGTTTTGCTGATCTGTGAACTGCAAGAACGGATTTACGCCGAGATCAAGAACGATTCCGCCACTATTCGAATTGGCAACATACTCTTGAACGCCACCCTCTTTAAAAACTGCGTATAGTCCGTCATAAGTAGTACGGAAATCTGACAGATTAGATGATGACCTAAAGTTTGAAGGTATTGTATCAACGGAATTAGAGGTGTACTTTCCCAGATACAACTTTCCGTCACGACCTATGTAAGCATAGGCATTCAAATACGCACCTAAATAACCCAACACGTCACGCCATGATGTTACATCCGATACGACATCCGCAAAGCCTGTTTTTCTATTTCCGTTAGGTAAAGCACTTATTTGTGCTGACGTAGAACCTAACGTAATCGAACAAGCCGCACACATATCGCTTAACCATGCGTAGGGTGTCTGAATATTATTGTTGACCGTAGGGTTAAACTGCACATCGTCCAACTTAATCATGTAGTCGAATGCAGTTATTGAGATTGAACTTACACTCTGGAGAGCTTCGGTGATCGTGAACGTTCCCATAGGTATAACGTCCAATGCTCCGTCAATGGAACAGTTTAAAGTTATCTCGCAGTTATAGAGTTCATATCTTGATACACCGGGCAAGTTCAGTTCTAAAGTTAACTGTGAAGAATAAACCGAACCTGTTTCGAGTGCTTCTCCCGAAATCGACCTGACTAAATTGCCGGATGTGATATTAATATCCGTAAAAGAAATCGGAGTGGGTGTTGATATGCTCCCACTCCAATGAATCCCACGGATTGAATCTTTGATTTTTGTATTGAAAGTCGCTGACGCTGAATACATCGTTTCACCTAAAATTCAATCAAATCAAAAGTTACCGTCCAAAGTCCGACCGTTCCCGAATTTTTATCCGAGTAACGGACTAACGAATAATTAAAGTTCCTCATCCTCATATACCTTGTTACATATGCGTCTGTCACGGAATCATAAATCTTTACGGTTAAGGATGATGTGGAATTGGCATAACCTTTAAGGGTGGCAAGTAAGCTCGAAGATACATCGAATTGAGCGTTGACCGTTAATTTATCCACCCTCATGATGTCGACTATGTCTGTTCCTGCTTCGGTAGTTAAGACATTCTCAACCACCTCGGCAGTTTCATTCCATTCACTCGGAATCGGCAAATCAACATTGTTTATTTTTATTGGAAAGTCGTTTAATTTGCTCATTTTCCTCTCCTTAAGTTCATCATCTGTTGAGCGGTTAAGATTACAGAACCAAGTGAGTTATTATCGATTGATACGTTGATGATCGTGTCACCTGTTCCACCCATTGCCTGTGTCATTCCTTCGGTTATCATCGTTCCGAGTTCTGACAAAGGTAAAACGGCTTCTGCTCCGGCTTCACCACCGCCAAGGAACTTATTTCCGTTCATTCCGAATATTGTCGGGGATGTCAGGATTCCACCGTTGGCATACCAATCAACGTCAAATTTCGGGAGTGAACCTTGACCGCCGATACCATAGGGAGCAACGCCGCCACTTACTGATAAGTGAGGGAGTTTGATTTTGAAACCTTCTGCAAACATCTCGCCAAGCGAATCCCAAATTCCCTTTATAAAATCAAAAATCGATTGGAAGGTATCTTCGACTCCCTTCTTCCATTCATCGAACTTTCCTTTGACGTTATCCCAAACGTCAGAAACGGTCGTCTTGACACTTTCCCATGTGTCGGTAGCCTTCTTCTTTATCTCGTCCCAATTGTCCGATATAGCGACTACAAGACCACCCGAAGCACCCTTCGACTCTGCGGACATATTGTTCCAAATCGTCTGAACGGATGTTTTCATGTTTTCAAGATTGGTCTTTGCGTCATCCTTCATGGATTGGAACGCACCCCGGTAAACGTCAATCGCTTCATCTAATGAGTTGAAATCAAATAACTCATCGAAGAACCCACCGTCACCGAACCAATGGAAATCTTTATACCATTTAGCGTCATCAGAACCGAAGAACTCCATGATAGGAGCGATTATATAATTATCGAGAGCTTTTCCGATTGCTCCCCCTGCCGTTGCCGCCGCAAGTCCTGCCGCAAGTCCTGTGACAAGCGAAGAGCCTAAAGAAGCTCCTGCCGCACCTGCTGAACCGCCGCCGAACATCGTAGAAATCTTCGCACCGATACCCAGAGAAGATAATGCCTTTCCTGCTTTGCCTAACATTGAGATAGCAGTTCCGACCGCAGTTATCGACCTTCCTGTTATCGAAAGAGCAGGAGCGATCATTGCTAACTTTCCTAAATTCTCGATGAACCGTCTTTGTTCATCTTCTGACATTGACTCCCAAGCAGATTTAATGTCATCGAGTATAGGCTTTAAGTCTTGTAAAACGTCCACGAGGACGGGTAAAACCTCTTCGCCTATCTCCGCACCTAAAATCTTTAAATCATTTAAAGTGGTGGTAAATTCATCTATCGGGTCAAGGGTTGCTTCAAACGTCTTTTCTACATTTCCCGAAAAGTCGCTCATTGAAGCGTTTATGTTTGTGAAAGAGATATTTCCTTCGTTAAGTGCGTTGAATAATTGAGTATATGCCCTTGAACCGAATAAATCTTCGGTTGCCGCCATTTTCTCCGAATCAGAAGCAGAACTCCGCATAAGGGATTCCCACTCTGCCATGACCTCGTTAAGGGTCTTTCCTTCATCGGTGGCTTTCGACATTGCTTTTCTCAAAGCCGACATACCTGCACTTGCGTCTATGCCGTTCTTCTCCATGTTACCGAGAAGAGTGGCGGCTTCTGCCGCATTCAAGTCGAGTTCTTTGAATGATAAAGCGTTACTCTGTAAAACCTCTGCAAGGGTAGTGACAGAAATCCCGGTACTTTGTCCGACACCGTTTAATGTGTCCAGAACTTCGACCGTGTCCTTTGCGTCTAATCCCCATGCTTTCATCATGGAAGATACAGAGTCGATTGACGATACAACATTCGTTCCGTTTAAATCAGCGAACTTGATAAATGCGGTCGAAAGTCTTTCAAGTTCATCGCCTGTGACATCGAAACGAGTGTTAACCTCGCCTACTGCGTCCGAAGCGGTTTCAAACGTTGTAGGAATAGATGTTGCGATATCGTTTACGATCGTCTGCATTTCGGCAAGGTTTTCACCTGTCGCACCTGTCTTTTTTATCAGGTTATCTGACGCAGAATCGACCTCTTCCCATGCTTTGACCGCCGCCGCACCTGCCGCAGTTATCGCACCTGTGACAACCATTAACTTATCGCCGACATCGGATATCTTTTCTCCGGCAGAAGAAACCTTCTGACCGAGTTTATCCATATCGTCACCGACTTTAGAAAGCATAGCGTCTGACGCTGACGGAACTTTCTTTAACTGCTCTTCTAAAGATTTAAGGTTGCTTTCGGTTTCGATTATTTCTCTCTGCCATGCGTCATACTGCTCGGAAGAAATAGTACCGTTTTTTAACCCTTCATCCATTTTGTCCTTGACGGACTTAAGCTCGGCAAGTTTGTCTTTGGTCTGGGAGATTTCCTTTCCCAACAGTTCCATTTTCTGACCGAGAAGGGTTATGTTATGAGGGTCGAGTTTTAATAATTTCTCAACGTCCTTTAACTGTGTCTGTGTTGACTTGATGTCTTTATTGACACCCTTTAATGCCTGTGACAGTCCTTTAGTATCGCCGTCAATTTCAATTTTGATTCCACGAATCCTATCAGCCATGATTTACACCTTAAAATGCGTTCATATCTTCCTGTGTGGCTTTATATGCCCATTCTGCATGGTCATTAGCCATTTCAACGAACATATCATTGACAAGTCCTATATCGAGCTTGTCGAGGTCATCTATTGATAGCCCGACTTGCAGACACCGCAACATAAATAAGGGTGTTGTCATTGGTCTTTCTGTCGGGCGGCTTAATTTTTTGGTTTTATAGTCTGCTCTGTGTTGATTCTCCAAAGTTCCATTAATTCGGGAACTATCTGATAGATAGAAAAAGTGGAGAACCTGTCTAACCATTCATCCATTAACCCCGGTACATCTTCCCTTTTGAGTTCAACACCTTCTGCCTGTTTTGCCATGCAGAATGCTATATTTTCAAATGCTTCAAGTGAATTTACGGACAGAGTCGAATTATCAGAAAGTTCTTGATAGAGATTAGTTAAGTCCATGTAAATATCACGCCCAAAGGCTTGGCGGTACACTCTGGGTGTAGCCGCCGTTGCCTTGAACTTGATTTCCTGTCCGTCAACAGAAATAGTCTTTTCCATTCTTTTACCCCATTTAAAAGATTAGGTTGTAACAGGTGAATACTGAACAACTGCCTGATACCAATTCTCGTAATCGTCATCGCCCTCGTTGCACTTTGACCTAACGATTCTCATATCACGGGTATCAAGAGGAAGAGGAGAAGCGTTGATCGTTACGCTCTCGGTAACAGGCTCTTTGCTCTCGGTGATAGTTCCAGAAGCAAGAGCAGGGCGAGAGCAGTTGCAAAGATACAGACAATGTCTTGTCTTGTTTGCGTCACCTGCAAACTCAAAAAGAAGAGCGAACTGTTTGGGTTCGACCTCTGCGTCCTCGTACTGTGTTCCGTTGCTATCGGTAGTGATACCGAAGATGTCAGCAAGGAAGGAATCAGGGAATTTAGCGACCTCAAGGTCACCCGAATAGCCTGTATTGTTGGTTACGTTGTAATACTTGGTATCATCAGCGTAGAAATTGGTTTCCTCACCCTGTGCGTCAAGAGAGAGGTTAACTGCACCTGCGATCGTCTTGGGCGTTCCGTATGTAACGGTTGAACCGCTGACAGTAGCGACCGCATAGTGTACGTTCTTAAGTCCGAACTTAACCTTATTAGCGTCTGCCATGATTAATTCTCCTTTATGCGTCCATTGTTATGGAGTAAGTGATAACATACATCTTTTCATCTGTTGCATAAGACTCTTCCCACGAATAAGGACACTCCAAACCCTTAAGGATTCCTCTTACTGTGTCCTCGGTTGTCGGGTCTTTTGTCTTGGTGAACAACAGAATCTTGATGTTCATTGTGTCGTAGAAATTCTCGTCATCAGCCATGAACCCCTCACCGCTTTCGACATATCCTGTGACATACGGAAGAGCAGGTGAGGACTCGTCTGTCGGAAATACGTTATACGCATAAGGTATCTTTGCGTCCTTGAATGCGTTATAGATTGCTTTTAACTGTTCCGTCATGCTCTTATCCTTCCAAGTTCTTCCTCAAACACTTTCACGAATTTCGCTTCTGCGTTCTTCTGTGCAGTTGCGATGTGGGGTTGTGCTTTTGACATACCATATCGACCGTATTTATTGGCTATACGATGTGATTTCTCCAACAAGTGGGTTAATCGGTAATATTTCTCGTTATATACGACAAGTTCTGTGCGATACGACCTTCCTTTTCTGATTTCCTTTTCTGAAAACGTCCACGATCTGCGGTAATTACCTGTCCGTTCGGGTGAGGTATGATGTAGTTCATCTTCCGCACTCTCTCCGGCTTCTTTCGAAGCGGTCTTAAGGCATTTATCAACACCGTTTGCGTAATCTTCCAAGGTGAGGTCTACCGTTTTAAGCAATTTATCGATTGAGATTTCACCGACTTTACTCATATCCTGCTTTCTTCTCTAAATAGAGTTCGACCTGTTCGTCATCCCTCTCATATGTTCTGTAAATGCCATAAACCTCGCCACCAAATTCAGCCTTGGATTCGCCCTGATAGTCACCGAAAAACACGGTTGCTACATACGCAGGAACTAAACCCTGTCTGCCACTCTGGGAGTATGACACCCACTCTTGCCGACTAATCGAAGAGAGAGTCGCATAAACGGTTCTTTTAGTTCCGTCCGTTGCAACTCTCTGCCCCATTGTGTCGGTCGTATATACTTTTGGGATTAGGTCTAATGTGATTGCTCTGTTCATGAATTGCCCCAATCGGTGTAACCTGTCGACATCGACATCTGTGCTTTCTGTTCGTCATACGACTTTTTCAGATTCTCGTAATTTTGGGGATTACCAAAGTTCATCTTGCAGTAGGTCTTGATAGCCGTCACGACCGCTTTATTCATATCGGCGGTAGAAACTGTGACCGACTCCATTATCCCTGCTATCTGCAAGTCCTTCTTTGCTGAATCGATAAGGTCGTTTATTTCCGAATCGTAAGCATTCGTGGTTACACGGAGTGATATTTTCACATCGTCTAAAAGTGCCATAAATCAGCCTTTCTTTTTTCTTCTGGACTTACTTTTTGTGGTCTTGACCTCTGTTTCAATCGGTTCATCGATGATCGCAGTTTCAACCTCAACGGTCTTAACCTCGATTTCAACCTTGGGTTCTTCCTTCTTGGAAGAGGTCACCTTGATGACCTCAACCAATCTTGAAGGAGATTTTACGTCAACGATTTCGCCGGGTCTGTGCAGACCTGTCGAATCAAAGTAAGCCACCTTAACAACTGCTTTCATCAAACATCCTTAACGAGGTTAACGAATGCTCCGGGTGCAACGATTCCGAGTCCTACATACTGTCTGCCAAGGATTCTTACAAGGTCAGAGGTCATGAGGGTTCTGTCATCGTACTTGAAGGATATGCCGTCACCGTTAGGGAAGTTAGCAAGAGCACCCTGTTCAAGGTCACCAACGATAGCAAATACATCATCGTCAGAAGCAGTAGCGAATGAAGGAAGAGTGTTGTTGAAAAGAACGGTAAGTCCTTCGAAAACATCTACTCCATAAGCGTTAGCGTACTGAACTGCCTTGAATGCTGACCAAGTAGCCTTGTTCATGATAATAACAGGGTTGTTAGCCTCGTCAGAGAGCTTACCCATAGCCTGTGCGATAGTGTCAGCAGAGATAGCACTTACATCGATAGTGCTTACACCGATAGCGGTGGGAGTGGTTGAAGCAGGAGCGGTAACGATCAGGTTAACAAGAGCGTCAGCGGCTTTCTTTGCAATCTGATAAGCAAGTTCGTCATAGACATAGCGAAGGAATGCTTCTCCACGAAGGTCAACAACCTCATCAGAAACGGAAATCCATTTCTTGATAGAAGCAGGTACAAGTTCAACAACTCCGAGAACAAGATTCTCTTCGTCAACTGCTTCATCACCCTCGGTGTGAATTACTGCACCGTCAGAACTTACCTCAAATCCAACCTTAAGGTTTCCTGCGATGTAAGCCTTCTTAACACGGCTCATGATTCCCTCACGCTCCCAAGCGGTCTTGACGATGTTATAGACAAATTCGGGAACGGGTACAGAACCGCTTACGTTCTCGGTAAGGAGTGCACGGCACTCGCTATCCTTGCCACTCTTGATGTACTCTGCGAATGCGTCAATGTATTCAGCAGTATTTCTGATTTCGATATTCTCCATTTTCTTATCTTCCTTTCTTTCCTCGATGATAGGTGCGGTCACATCTTTTGCGACCTTGTCAGCCAGAGCCTTTCTTGACTCTTCTTCCTTGATGAGTGCGTTCTTTCTTTCCTCGATAGCGTCAACCTCTGCGGAGAGTGCTTCGATGTCAGCGTTCTCATCGTTCATTTCGTTCTTGATTTCTGCGATACGAGCTTCACACTCTTCGGCAGAAATGTTCTTGATTTCCTCAATCTGCATGATTATTTCCTTTCATAGATTTTGAGTTTTAATTCAAGTGCCTTTTTAGCCTTTTCACGCTTCTCGCTTTCAAGTCGCTCCGCTTTCTCCATTTCAATCACTCCGTTGAAATAGTCACGAGTCGCTATATCAAGTTCCGTTCCGGGGTTAGCAGGAAACGAAACAGGACTAACATCATATAATTTCTTAATCTTGGTTATGGTTCTGGTGTGGGTGTCCTTGTCGTAGGAATCCTCACGGACAGTAAAGGCAAAACTCTGCTTCGGGTAGTTACCTGCCTTTATATCTTCAAAAAGATTTCTTGCGTTGGGAGTTTTAGAGAGGTCTGCTTCGTCCATGAGTCCATGATTGTCAACAGATACCTTTAAAGTTCCTGCGGATGACCTTGCATAAACCGCACCCTCATGGTCGATACGGAATACAACATCCGACATATCGCATTCATCAAATGCGTGAGGGTCAATAACCTCTTTGTACTGTATTCCTTCATCCTCGAATAAAACGTAAGGCTCGAAGGTGGACGCATAACCTCTTACGATGTAGGAAGGTTCATCGCCCTCGGTTCTTTCTTCAATCTCGATTTTTAAATCTCTGTATTCTCTGTCATTCTTCATCTTTCGAATCTCCTATCTCTTCGACCTTCGTTCCTGTCGATGAATCGTAGTACTCACCACGAAGGATGTGTCTGTCACCGCCGTCAATAGGTGTTAACTGCCAAATTTCCCTCGCTTCGTTTATGCTTAACACTCCACGGTCGACAAGGTCTTTTGATACCGCCAATTTGTCCGTGTTCGACATATACTGAATGCGGTTAGCAGTAAATGTAATGCCGGATGTGAAAGCAATCTGCCTTGATGTAAACAACATCCTTGTTAGAACCTCTGACAACTGAATCGCCAAAGGTTCGATCGCTCCCTCATAAAACGCAGAGAACAAATCTCCGTATGCTTTATTCTGTATGATGTCCTCGTTGACTCCGAAATAATCAAAGATGTTTCTTTCGATTAGTTTTAACTGCTCGGAATCTACCGTGTAGGATTGATTGGATATCTGGTGAACATCCCTATAAGTGTTCGGGAAAAGAAGAATGCCGCCGCCGTTTTTCGCTTGGAAATTCTCTTCGTCAAACCTCTGTCTTTCTTTAGCAAGGTCATCCGCTTTGCTAAAGTTGGTTACATTCGCCCAGAACCTATAAGCGGTTGCGTTCTTGGTGGATTCTTCGATACCCTGTCTTTGTATGGAGATTAGGTTCATCGTTTCGTTAAGCGACTTATTGGATGAACCGAAGAACTCCGAGTCGTACTGATAGCGTGTCAGGATTCCGATGTCGTTAAGTTTCTCTGCAAGGGTCTGTCTTTCCTTAAACTTGAACCTAACCCAAAGAGTGCCACGATCATCGGTTACCAACTGCCACTCGACAGGACATATAGGGTATATCCCTATCGTCTGACCGAACTTATCCCGGAGCGGAACTATGAAAGCGGTGTTCTTCACATAAAGAATGGTCGCTATCCTATAAAGGAACTGCGACCATGTACTATAAGCGTTGGGTGCTTTCTTTAAGTCTGTGATAAGTTTGCTCTGCGTACCACCTTCGATTACTACCGACAGTTTACTTATATGTCTTGCGATAGCGTCAATAGCGGTCTTAACAAACTCGCTTTCGTAAATTGCACCGTTCCAATCATGAAAGACAGGTACATAACCGTCTATCATCTTGAAAGTCTGCTGAACGTTCAGCTCTGCTTTTTTCTTCGGGAAAAAGTAATCAATCAAACCCATTTTATTTATTCCTCAACTGTTCGCCTATCTCTCCGAACCACTTTTGACGGACACAAAAAGCGTCTGCCAAACTTGCAACTCCGTCTATGTGTCCTGACGGCGTTAATTTAATCAACCTTCCTCTTCCTCTCTCGGTGTTCATCTTGATAGCAGAATTTAGAAGGTGGATTTTTAGTAAATCATTGTCACCGATGTGGACTCTTCCGTCTTTGAATAGTCCTTCCATTTCTTGAAGGACTCCCCAAAGGTTATCTCCTTGGAATACGTCATCACATTGGAATCCGTAAGCGTTCAAATCTTGAACGAGGTATTGAGCGGAGTAACGGTCATAACCGACCTTTAAGGGTAAGATTTCATATTGCTCGATTAGATGTGTTAGCCAATTGTAGCAATCGTGATAATCAATAAAGTTATCTCCGCTCACCTCTAATAACCCACGTTGTATATAAATGTTGTATGGCACTCCGTCACGAGCTATCGCTTCGTCAATCTTCTCCGCAGGTAACCAAAACTTTGAGAACACGTAAAGTTCCCCATTCTTTTCGATCACGACACACGCACTTGTTAAGTCCGTAGTCTGGGAGAGGTCGATTCCGGCAACGCAATAGCAGGATTTAAAATCTGCTAACTTTAAAGGATTTCCGCACATCCTCTGAACCACCTGTGCGTCAAGCCATGCAAGTGAAGAGTTCTGCTTCACACAACAATACTTTGTCATGAACTCCGCTTTTTTAGAGAGCGAACCTTCGGCAATAGCAATTTCCTCTAACATGAAATCAACGGACACGGAAACACCTAAATTTGGGTTTGCTTTCCGCAGTTCGTTAATGTCATTCCACTTTTCCACATCATCTATCATGTAGATGAACGGTAAAAGTTTACGTTCCTTGCTATCACCTTTTAAGAACCTTGTCGCTCTTTTTAGGAGTTCGTCATATATTGAATCGTTTATGTAGCCGGATGTAGTGCACGAAAGAAGGATTGCTTCTTCTCTTGCACCCATGCCCGATTTCATAACCTCATATTGCTTTAAACCTGCGTCACCTTCCCAAGAAGCGATTTCATCACATACGCACAAGGAAGGATTGAAGCCGTCTGACTTTTTCGCACTAAAAGCAATCTTCTTGACGGTCGAATTAGTACCAACAATACACAAGTCCGTCTGACGGTGTTTAGGTAAATCGGAATCATCACAAACCTTGTGATTATATCCGTCCACTTGTGAACACTCTTCCTTGCGTTTCTGATACCAAGGGTCAAGTAATGTCATCTGCCAAATGTTGTTATAAATGATGTCGGCTTGGTCGAGCTTTGGAGCGATGTTATAAATCTTTGCACCGAAGCCGCCGTCTAGCCACCAAACGTACTTTGCAATCGCTGACGCAAGTAATGACTTTCCGTTCTTTCTCCCGATGATCAGGAGTATCTCCCGGAACTGCCGTAAACCTTTTTCGTCTACAATTCCAAACAACGAAGCGACAAATGCTTTCTCCCAGAGTTCCAATTTCATCGGATTAGGAGCAAGTTTCCCTTCTGTGTGGAATGCGTGGGTTTCTATCCAATCAATTGCGGTGTTCGCTTTCTTTTGGTCATAAAAAAAGGACTTATCTTCAAGTCCTTTGATTAAATACTCCATTAACAGAGTAATATATTCCCCGACACACTCCGAACCGTCTTTGATTTTCTGATAGTAGGTGTAAATCCAATTATCTTTACTCTTTTTCCCCATAAACCTAAAAAATCAGAACATTTCAAAACATTTCAGAGCAAAAATCTAGAAAATGTGTAATTTTGAGG
>JAEIGA010002596.1_pt1 | contig 28763 bp, 24 predicted proteins | sample 9270691 | NCBI WGS metagenome assembly JAEIGA01 (sample SAMN17057246, study PRJNA624740) | gut metagenome | biome: biome; isolation source: fecal sample | host: Bos grunniens | place: China: Xizang | collected 2019
ACGTTCTTTCCTTGGGGAGTCCACAGTCCGCAAGGTATCTGCGCGCATGTTCGGAATATGCCAAGTTTACGTCGGAAATAATATCGACGATACGGCGGTTGGTTTCTTCGGGCAAGCACTCATCTTTGCATCTATTCCCCGCTTCCATGTGGAAAATGGGAATATGCAAACGCTTCGCAGGGATTGCCGACAAACAGCTATTCGTATCGCCCAAAATCAAAAGTGCATCGGGCTTACAAGCCGCCATTAGCTTGTACGAACAGTTGATAATATTACCCACCGTCGCACCAAGGTCATCGCCCACCGCATCCATATACACTTCGGGATCGGCAAGCTTCAAATCCTTGAAGAATACGCCGTTAAGATTATAATCATAGTTTTGTCCCGTATGCGCCAAAATACAATCAAAATATTGACGACACTTGTTTATAACCGCGGCTAAACGAATAATTTCGGGGCGCGTCCCCACAATGATTAAGAGTTTTAATTTACCGTTGTCTTTAAATTTTACGTCGGAATAATCTAATCTAATTTTCGTTTCCATTTTTATTCTTCTCCTTTTTCCCTAACTTTAAAATTATCGAGAATAGCGGATGTATCGCCCACGCAAACAAAATTGTAGAAGCAAAGACCAATACAATATATAAAATCCAATTACCAATATATACACATGTACATCTATAAAGCGTTAAAAAGAAACCATGAAAAACATATATTTCTAAACTTATCTTTCCTAAAAAGCGGGTAATAATATTATTAATTGGGATAATTCTTAAAAACAATACGACAAGTATTGCAAACACACAAGCAGAAATGCTTTTTACTGCAATGCGAATCGGATTAGGCAAAAAACCAAAATTGCCGAAAACAAAAGAAACAGCAAACAATAATCCGACAATCAAAATAGAAAGAACAAACCATTTGCTTTTTGAGAGAATTTCATTAATCTGTTTAAAATATTTAGCCCAAATAATCCCAAGAATTAAGCAGAATACTCCTTCATACCAAGTCGATGGCAATTTCATAATTAAGCAAACAGCCAAATACCCAAAAAACGCACCTATCATCGCTACTATTTGAGCTTTACTGTTTTTAATAAATTTGAAGATTATAAAAAAGAATAAATACCAAATTAAAATGGCCTGCAAATACCATCCCTTACTAACCACCGTTCCCCCAAACAAGAAGGATTGCAATACAATTTGCGAAGAAAATTCTCCCGTCAATAATAGATTAGACAAAGAATAAAATATAATCAACAGAACATTAATTAAATATAAAGGCAAAACGCGTTTTAATAAGAACCCTTTTAAATATATGTCCCCTTTTTTTTGATATTGTACACACAAACCATAGCCAGATAAAAATAAAAACAGCGACACGGATAAATATCCCAAGACAGCACATATCCGTCCTACGGTATTTCCTATAATCCCATTAGCCAAAGAGGGATTCCCCCCAACCAGTGGGCCCCAAAGGTGACATATAACAATACATATAGCAAGTATTCCTTTAAGACATCCACTATTCTCTAACGAAAGATATTCCTTCGCTCTATTAAACGACTCATTTTTTAAACTCATTGTTTACCTAATATCTAATAATTTTTTCACTCTACAATCTCGAAAAACGTATCGGGGTGCGCGGGGTCGAATTGCTCGTTCGCCCACATCACTGTCACCAAATTTTCCGTTTCGGAAAGGTTGATAATGTTGTGCGTATATCCAGGCAACATATGTACCGCTTGAATTTTATCACCACTCACTTCAAAATTCAACACTTCATCCGTGCCAATTTTGCGCTGTTGTATCAATCCCTTCCCAGCAACTACGATGAAAAATTCCCATTTTGTATGGTGCCAATGCTGCCCCTTGGTAATGCCCGGCTTTGAAATGTTGATAGACACCTGACCGCACTTTTCCGTCTTTAAAAGCTCGGTAAAACTACCGCGCGCGTCCACGTTCATCTTCAAATCAAACGCCACTTTTTCCTTAGGTAAATAGCTTAAATACGTCGAATAGAGCTTCTTCGCAAAGCTGCCGTTAGGAATTTCGGGGACTATCAACGTTTCGCTCTGCTCACGGAAAGAATACAATAAATCCACAATTTCTCCGAGCGTAACCTTATGCGTAATCGGCGTGAAATAATATCTACCGCTTTCACTCTCAATAGGCGTTAAGCCATCGTAACTGCAACGATGTCCCTTACCTTCTAAAAGGTCAAGCATTTCCGTTACCAAATCGTCAATATAAAGCAATTCAAGCTCAATCGCCCTGTCGTTTACGGTTATCGGCAAGTCGTTCGCGATGTTATTGCAGAAGGTTGCCACAGCACTGTTATAATTCGGTCTACTCCACTTACCAAAGAGGTTCGGGAAGCGGTAAACGCATACCTGCCCCCCACCTTTGCTCTCGTAATCAAAGAAAAGCTCTTCGCCCGCCTTCTTGCTCTTACCGTATTCTCCATCAGCATAACGACCAATCAATGTTGCCTGAATAGACGAAGAAAGCATAACAGGACATTTATTGTTATACTTTTTCAACGTATCAAGCAAAGTCGATGCAAAGCCGAAATTGCCCTGCATAAATTCTTCCTGCGTTTGCGGACGGTTTACCCCCGCAAGATTAAATACGAAATCCGCTTGCTTACAATACATTTCTAAATCCGCAGGATTACTGTCAATATCGTATTCAAAAATCTCTTCTATCGACAAAGCAGGACGGGTTTTATCCTTCCCGTCTTTTAAATTTTTCAAAGCAGCGCAAAGGTTTTTTCCAACAAACCCCTTCGCCCCCGTAACGAGTATTCTCATGATTGATCTCCTTTAATAATTTGGGCGGGCACACCTCCAACAATTGCATTGGCGGGGATATCCTTATTAACAAATGAGTTAGCTCCAACAATTACATTATCCCCGATGGTAATCCCTCCAACAATGGTAGCATTGGCATAAATAGTTACATTGTTGCCTATTTTAGGATATCCTCCTTTTCCTGCGCCAATCGTTACATGCTGATAAATATGGCAATTATCTCCTATCGTTACTTCATTCGAAATAATAACCCCTAGTGCATTATGCTCAAAAACACAGTTAGAACCTACCCCCCCCCATTTTTGTTAAGAGGTAAATCACAACAATAAACAACCCTTAATAATACGCCTATTATTTTTTAAAAAACGGGTGTTTCCTTCCAAAATAAAACCATTTAGTCGCTTTGTTCATATCTCAATATTCAATCTCCATTTTATCCAACTCATCACGGATGTATTGTAAAGTCAGCAATTTTGCTTTCACTTCCTCTACCGTCAATAATTTGGTATTGTTAGAGTCAAACAATGTTAAAGGATTTCTTTCCACGTCGCCATTGTTGAAATACTTATCGTAATTCAAACCACGATTGTCTGCAGGAACACGGTAGAAATCACCCATATCGATTGCGTTTGCGCATTCTTCGTTGGTAAGCAACGTTTCATACATCTTTTCACCGTGACGAATACCGATTACCTTAATCGCATTCTTATCGCCGCCAAATAGTTCACAAACAGCCTCTGCTTGTGTTTGAATAGTACAAGCAGGGGCTTTTTGTACGAGAATATCCCCGCTAACACCATTTTCAAAAGCAAACAATACAAGATCCACCGCCTCGTCCAAAGACATAATGAAACGAGTCATATTCCCATCCGTAAGCGTAATCGGCTGTCCGTTTTTAATCTGTTCAATCCAAAGCGGAATAACGCTGCCGCGGGAACACATAACGTTACCGTACCGGGTACAACAAATTTTCGTCTTTTCAGGCGAAACCGTACGAGCTTTGGCTACAGCAACTCTTTCCTCCAATGCTTTAGATATGCCCATTGCATTAACGGGATACGCCGCCTTATCCGTCGAAAGACACACGATATTTTTAACCCCAGCTTCGATTGCCGCCGTCAATACGTTTTCCGTGCCGAGAACGTTGGTTTTTACCGCTTCAATAGGGAAAAACTCACAAGAAGGCACTTGCTTTAATGCAGCCGCATGGAATATGTAATCAACGCCGTGCATTGCATTGCGTACCGATTGAATATCCCTTACGTCACCGATGTAAAATTTAATTTTATCGGCAACTTCGGGCATTTTCGCTTGGAATTCATGACGCATATCATCTTGTTTTTTTTCATCGCGCGAGAATACGCGAATTTCACCGATATCCGTCTTTAAAAATCTATTGAGTACGGCATTACCAAACGAACCCGTACCACCTGTAATCAATAAGGTTTTATCTTTAAACAAACTCATTTTTTATTTCTCCTAAATAACCGATTTTTTATCCTTTTCATTAATTGGCACACTTTTTCTAAAACCGATTCCTCGCAATATTTTTTTACTGCTAAAAAATCTCTTTCCACAATCTCTCTCATAAAACTAGCCCGATCCTTCGGTTCAGCAACAGATTGCCTTATACTTGAATTACCAGCGATGCTTTTTTGTAAATCCACATTTTGCAACAATATTTCAGATTCAATTTCTTTCAATAGACTTTTTCCTTTATCAGTATGAACAAGAACCAAAGACACGCCATCTTTTGTAGGAATATTTGAATCGACATTTTCAACCCCCCAAAAATCTGCTAACGTAATGTCCGCCCTTCTATTAATAGATTTAAAAGAGCAATTATAGCAAGAAGGTCTTAAACATAAATTTTTTAAAAATGCTTTTAAGTATAAATCTTTTTGCAACGTTTGACAATACTCATTCCCGTTCTCAAATTGTATCTTCATTGAAAATGTTTTCCAGCCGCTAGTCTTATCACGGAAAGAAATTTTTATGATATCTTGTCCAAATCTAATTTTTTGATAATCCACATATTTTCCCCAAACCATAGGCGAGGGAACGCCATGACAAATTAAATCCTGCGTAAGTAGATTATCGTATTGCCTTTTGAGATAAGTTAACAATCCCTCTATTTGGCAAGGAGTCCCCGAGAAATATACAAGCCTATTTTCGTCCAAGAATTTCTTGGCTTGGCGATATGCGTCCCCAATATTACTTTGCACGTATTTCGAGCCTTTGAGCTGACCTAATTCTTCAATCCTCTCAACGCATTTGTGCCCAACAGAAAAATCCTCATTAAGCGCCGCACCAAAAACAACTCCCCCCAAGTTAATGACATGCGCAGCAATTGTCCCAAATAAACCGCCAGAAGAACTGTTCGCTAACATTTCTTTATCGTTTGAAATAGCGCTGTAAGCGTTAATTTTTTCCGGTTCTTCTTCTAATTTAGCGGAAGATAAAATAGGACAAGCGGATTCACATAGCCCACAATGAACGCATTGCTCTTGGGCGATTATAGGATATAAAAATCCTTCTTCATCAGGGACCATGGTGATACAATTTTTAGGACATGCCATAGCACACGCATGACAACCGCTACATTTTTTTTTGTCTACTTTCTTATTCATTGATTAAAATATCTGCAATACGTTGACACGCAAAACCATCGCCATATGGATTGCTTGCTTTTGCCATCACACTGTAAGCAGCCTTGTCCTCTAATAATAATTTAAAATTCCTATAAATTGTTTCTTCATTCGTTCCAACAAGCTTTAAAGTTCCCGCCTTAATCCCTTCCGGGCGCTCTGTTGTATCGCGCATAACTAAGACAGGCTTGCCCAATGAAGGAGCCTCTTCTTGGATCCCACCGGAATCCGTCAAAATCATATAACTGCGCGCCAAGAAATTATGAAAATCTAAGACTTCTAACGGCTCAATGATATGCATTCTATCAAAATCGCCAAATACTTCCGCTGCTGCTTGTCTTACAATGGGATTCATATGAATCGGATAAATCGCTTTTACATCAGGATGTTCATCCATAACGCGACGAATCGCACGAAACATATTCAACATTGGTTGTCCAAGGTTTTCTCTACGATGCGCTGTGACCATAATTAAACGACTATCCTTTGCCCATTCCAATTCCGGGTGCGTATAATCATCGCGAACGGTTGTTTTCAACGCATCTATTGCAGTGTTGCCCGTAATATAAATGTCCTTTTCGCATTTTCCTTCCTTAATTAAATTATCTTTTGAAAGTTGCGTCGGGGCAAAATTATATTTTGCAATAATGGATACTGCTTGACGATTAAATTCTTCGGGCCAAGGACTATATAGATTATAAGTACGAAGCCCCGCTTCAACGTGCCCTACAGGAATATGTAAATAAAAGCATGCAAGTGCAGTAACAAACGTCGTGGACGTATCTCCATGCACTAAAACAACGTCGGGGCATTCCTTTTCCAACACCTCTTTGATACGATTTAAAATATTTGTAGTAATATCAAATAGAGTTTGTTTTTCTTTCATAATAGATAGATCGTAATCCGGAACAACCCCAAAAACCTCTAGAACTTGATCGAGCATTTGCCGATGCTGCCCAGTCACGCATACTAACGTTTGAATCTCTTTGCGTGTTTTTAACTCGTTTACAAGCGGGCACATCTTTATTGCTTCAGGTCTAGTCCCAAACACAAGCATTACTTTTTTCACAATAAAATCTCCTTACAAATAATATGTATTGTCTAAGAAGCAAACCTTTCTAGTGTCTAATATAATTTTACCTTTAAGCTTCTCGACATGCTTTTTAATTTCATCATGCCCAACCATAATTACGACAAAATCTACGTCATCCAAGAACGCATCAAAATCGTGATATTGGTTTTTTACAATATCTTGCGCTATAAATGGATCATAGACTTTTAACGGTTCTGCCAAATGTTTTTCTTGACACTCTAAAAGCTGTAAAGTAGGCGATTCACGATAATCATCTACATTCTCTTTATAGGTTAACCCATAAAGACCAACGCGGCTAAGATTTGTCATCCCGTTTTCCTTCATAATTGTATAAATTCTTTCTAATACGAACTCAGGCATCGAATCGTTAATTTTCATAGATTCCCAAATCACTTTAGTCAAACCGGGATAATCTCCAACTAAAAACCAGGGATCCACCGAAATGCAATGTCCCCCGACACCAGGACCAGGCGTTAAAATATTTACGCGGGGATGCATATTACAAATTTTGATAATCTCGTATACGTCCATATCATCATGACGGCAAATTTTCGCCAACTCATTCGCAAAAGCAATATTAACCGCACGGAACGTGTTTTCCACCACTTTCGTCATCTCGGCCGTTTTAATATCTGTAACAACAATTTCCCCTTGACAGAACGAAGCATAGATTTCCCTAATTTTTTCGCCTACTTCCTTACTGTCCGCACCAATAGTACGATTGTTATGCAACAACTCATAAACCATATTACCAGGAATAATTCTTTCCGGCGCATGAACCAAGTGGATATCTTTCCCAATAACAAATCCATTTTCTTCAATGACAGGGCGCACATAACGATCAATCGTCCCAGGCGAAACGGTTGATTCAATAACGACAGTTGCCCCTTTGGGGCAAACCTTCATAATTTCTCTCAATGCGGCATTGACATAGCAAGCATCTACTTTTTTAGAAAATTTATCATACGGCGTAGGAACGGAAACAATATATGTATCCGTTACCTGATATTGTGTCGTAAACGTAATCCCTGCGTCTACTGCTTCTTGAAACAACTTGTCCAAGCCATCTTCTTTAAAAGTCGTATGTCCAGCATTTAACGTAGCAACCAAATCCTTATTGTAATCCGTTCCTACAACTTTTACGCCATGTGACGCTAACATCAACGCAGTCGGCAATCCAATATAGCCCAATCCAATAACATTAATCATTATTTTTCTCCTTTTTTATACTTACATAGTTAATTGCATCCAAAAAACCTTGCGCCATTTGATCAGGACGACGGTATTGCCAATAATATTTATAGGCATTTTTCCCCATATCCGCATATTTTTCAGGATTATCATGGATGTCTTTTAAAGTTTTTATTAAATCTTTCACGTCTGCCATCAGCACACCTGTTTCTCCGTGCCTAATATTTAAACGTTCTCCGCCTGTATATGCGTCTTTCGTCGTAACAAAAGGAACCCCATAACCCATCGTTTTTAAGACCGATAAGCCCGCTTGGTCTGGCGAAATCACCGCGCGCGCACTATAATAATATTTTTCTAATTCATCGTCGGAATAGATTGCGCCATGAAAGAAAACCTTATCATTAAGCTGTGAGCCTGCGACCATTTGTTCCAACTTCTGACGCTCGCTACCTTCACCAATGATATGCAAAGGCAACAAATCAACCCCTTCCTCCTTTAAATAATGATAAGCTTCAATCAACTTATCTGCTTGCTTTGCTGGATATAAACTACCCACAAACAAAAGGCTGTCCCTTTCTCTCTCTATAGGGATCTTATTAACGGCCGTAGTATTCGGCGCCACAAACATTTTTTCTGCCGAATATCCTTGTTCTATGTATTTATTCTTAGGATATTCTGTATAAAACAACACAGCATCGGAATGTTTAACGAAAAACGGCATTCTATTTTTTACTTTCGGGTCATCAAAACGTACAGTATATGATGCAGGAACACCTATCCCCCAAGTTATTATTTTGCAAGGGCGACCACCAAATGTTAAACAAAAATCCACGTCCAACATATTATAATCCATTGGTAAAATGGCAACGTCATATTGCTTCAATAACTTTCTAAGGTTTGGTTTCTTATAGCTAAATCGAAGTAACTTTTTCTCTTCCAACTTTACAGTTTTAAATTGCGCTCCCTCAGGGACAGAAACAGTGTAACCGACGGTAAAATCCACTTGTTTTGCAATGTAATTATAAATTTCCATACGAACTGGCGTCACTTTTTTCGCCAATAAAAATACTTTAATCACTTGTTACCTCTTCTTCATTTTCTTTTAAACTATCTTCATTAGGCGAAGGTGTTTGCTCTGCCTTATTGCCTTTCATATTTTTTAAAAAGTTTTTCAATAATAACAAGACCGCTTTCATTTCCTTATTTTTTGTTAAAATAGCTACCCCTAAATAAACGGCGATACCAATAACAACTTGACTAGAAATCAACAACCAATTATTTGACAAAAGGAACTGTAACGGGTAGATGACACACGCCATAACAAGCGTCAATAAAAAAGGCGAAAGAATATCCTTGAACTGCTCTTTAAACGAATACTTTATCGCAATTTTTCCTGCGCATCTATAAACAAAATCATTTAAAACTGCTGTTGCCGCAACGGCAATTGCCATCGCGTCCATCCCAAAAAACATGGCTATAAATACTATCAGTAATGCTCCACCTTTACGGATAATTTCTGAAATCAACAATAAATTGCCAGCCCCAACACCCTTCATGGCACACTCGATAGGTCCTTGCAAACTCCAAGTTGCATATTCAAGACAATAAACCTGCAAATATAAAACGCAAGGCAACCATTTGTCAGTTAATAATAAGCTAATCATTGGCTTCGCAACAATCGCTAACCCTGCCATCATAGGAAAATAAAGAAAGGATAGCAGTCGTATTGCCGTACGGGTAACTTCCAACAATTTTGTTTTATTATCTTGTAAATCTGCCATTGAAGGAAACAAAATGGCTTTTAAAGGCATATTCAAATTTGCAATGATCAACTGTGGGAAATTTGCCCCTTTATTATAATAAGCCAAATCAGTAGATGTATATTTTTTCCCAACTATTATTTGTCGGACCTCCCGAACGCCCACATCAATTAAGCCCGTAGCCAACACTTTTGAACCGAAAGGCAGTAAGGACTTCACACGTTTAAATGAAAACTTAAATCGAGGGAACCACTTTAGTATAATAACCAAACAAATTATGCTGATAAAACTTAAAGACAATTGCTGTGCGACCAATGCCCAAACTCCGCACCCCAAATACGCCATTAAAATGCCTACCACCGCAGAAACAACCGTCCCTATCAATGTCGCCAAAAAACTTTTCCTAAACAGCCTCTTCTTTGATATGTAAGAATTTTGAATGGACAATATACTTGCCAAGATAACTTGCGAACCTAAAACCTTTAAAATCAATGATAGATTAGGCATTTCAAACCATTTAGCAATTAACGGCGAACAAAAGAAAATAATGCAATACAAGATTATAGCAAGACCTAAATTAGATATGAACGCAGAGGAATAATCTAAATCATCAGTATCTTTTTTTTGTATTAAAGCTGCACCTAATCCTACATTAACAAATACGTCCGCTATGGTAATAAAAATTGTTACAACAGCTATAACCCCATAATCTTCAGGTAATAGTAAGCGAGCTAAAATAATGGAAACGACGAAAGAAACTAGCTGCGAACCAATTCTCTCTAAAAATTTCCATAAAAAATTTAAAATGTTACTTTTACCGCTCACATTTTGCGCCATTTTCATCCATCACAGACAAAAGGAAGTCTTTTGCCTCTCCTTTTAATACTTCTAATTTTCGAGCCACTTTATTCCAGTCGATACATGAAATTCTTATCTCTTCAATTAATTTCTCGTCATATGTATGAATACATCTATCCTCTAGCCCAAGACTTGAAAGCAAGGTAATAATTCTATCATTCATATCCGAGCCTTCAACCAAAACATTGATGAAAGGAACTTTAAACAAAATACTAAACACAATACCATGAAACGAATTGGTCAAAACTAAATTCGCGTTTTTAATCGAAGTCAACCAATCCGATATAGACATTTCCGAATGCACAGCATGAGTCTTGATTTTTTTTGACAAAAATTGCTCAACTTTTGCAAACAAATTTTGCTTATTATGCAATTTATAAACAAGCATTCCCTCGTTTATCTTTTTAGAACCACATAATAATTCATATTTATTCTTGTCTAATAATAGAGTTGGATCAACAACCACTTTAGCGTTTAATCCAAGATCTTCTACAATTGCTTTGGCGGTAACTTCTCTTACACTAATAGCGTTAAATAACCTCAATTGCTCACGGACATTATGCTTACTATCCAAAGGAAGATTATTCGTGCCAAAACTTGCTGCATATGCAACTTTTTTTGTCCCTCCCGAAACAAAATCCAAATAATAACTATACGTTTGTTTGTTTTGTTCCGCATATTGAATGAATGATAAATTCCATACTTGATCGCTACCAGAAATAATAACATCGTATTTTTCTTTCATCGAACGCAAGGCTTTATTAGAGCCATATCTTTTTGCACTTACAATCAAATTATTTTTTCTAAAAAGACGCAATATCTTTTCTTTCTTAAAATTCCCCCATTCACGGTTTCTTATCCAAGTTAATCGTTGCAAAAAAATATTTCTTCGCGGGCGGTAGTTAATAATTTCCACCTCATTCCCCAACTCAGTTAAATAAGTTTGTAAAGCATATGCTTGCAAAATAGCTCCGTAATTCGTAGCCCAATGGAATGTAATTATGCCTATTTTCATAATTTCACCTTAAATCAATTCTTGATATAATTGATAATATTTCTTTATATTTTTTTCTCGATCAAAATTTTCTCGTGCAAATTTTCTACATTCTACTCGCAATTCTTCTCGATCCAATTGATTCAACACAGCAACGCCGGCAACAATATCTTCAAGATTCCCAACACGTGCAATACAACCACATTTCCCGTTAACAAATTCAAGACTTGCCGTAGAATCATATACTATGATGGGCGTTCCACAAGCAAGCGCCTCTGCATTAGTGAGTCCAAAAGACTCTTCGCGCGACAAATTAATATATATATCGGCATTTGCATAGGCCTGAGCCAAATTCTTTTTGTTGTAGATAGGTGGCAAAAATAAAATTTTGTCTTTATAAGATTCTCGTATAGAATCATCTACGTTACCAATTAAAACAAGCTGTTCATTATCTTTAAGTTTATTCGATAAACCCAATAAGTCGCTTAACCCCTTATCTTCAACCCATTTACCGCAAACGCCTAATACAATTTTTTTATCTGATACTCCATATTGCGCCCAAAAAGACGCATCGACTCTTGGCGAAAATATATCCATATCAATCCAATTATAAATACAGGAAATCTTCTTTTTACCTAAAATTTGCGAACTTTTAGCCTCTCCCGCTATCCATTTTGAAACCCCAACAACCCGCAAGTCGTTTAAGTCAAAAAATCGTCTTTTATCTCGGGCAAGCCTCTTCGTTTGCTTAAACAGCCAATATGGACTTGAACGACACTTACCTGGACATTTTTGGCACCCATTTTTCCATTGCATACAATTCAACTTTGTATAATGATAGCATCTCCCCGTATAGTACCAACAATCATGTAAATTAATTATCGTTTTTATCTTTCTTTTTTTTAAAAATTTAAATAATGCGGGAAAACAAATGTCATTACTATGCAAGTTATGCAAGTGCACAATATCAGGTTTTTCCTTTTCGATAATACGTATTAAAGATTTTGTTCCAAAATACGAATAATATCCTTGTTTGCCTGTCAGTCGCGATAATAATGCGTGCAATTTATTTTCAAGGCTGTACCCAAATTTTTTAGCATATGTAGGTATATTTGCAACTTTAGATTTTTGCGAATAAAAAACTAATACCTCTTCACCTTTTTGCAATAAATACTCGCTAATATCTCGTATATGTTTTCCTGTACTTGTTTCTTCTCCAATTACAGAATTTAATATTAAAACCTTCATAACTTATTCCCTAAAACAAATTCCGAACAAAAAGATTCAAATTCATCTCGCTTTGAAAAAATTAAAGGAGCAACCAAAAGAACATTAAACAACAGCCATGTCATAGCAAAAAGATTGAAAATTGGATTTAATAAACCTAATATAAAGTATGCAACCACGACTGCGGTCAATAAAGAATAGAATCCATAATCCACCTTTTTCCACACTGTTAAAAGATTTTTAAATTGTGTTATCATTAATAAGTAATAGGGAATACCAAATAGAAGCCCATATTGATTAAACAACTCAATTACAGAATTGTGTCCCGCCTTGCTTGCCGTATTTCCAACTGTTAAACCTAAAAGCTGATAAATATTCCCCCCTAAAATTGGATGTTTAAAAAAGTTAATTAAACTATCCCCGTAACGTGATAATCTATCAACTGCAAGATTGTCTTCAGAAATATCACCTTGCAACGTTTTCACAATATCCATTAAACGCTCGTGCATTGGTGAATCTTTGGAAATAGAATTCGCCAATGCCATCAATGGTTTAACCAACAATATATCTGAAAATAAAATTAAGGCAACTATCAAAAGTCCAATTGTAGTTAACCATATCAGCATCATCGTTTTATTGTTTTTCGTTTTTGCAACAACCAACCAAACTAGTAATAAGGCAATTTCAACAATAAACGCAATGGTATATTGTGCAAATAAAAACAATAGTGCCGACAATACCGTCAGAACGATTGCCAACCAACGATACTTCGTATTTTTCTTAAAAGTGAAAAATAAGCCAAATGGAACTGTAAAAACCACCAAATAATATATACCGAAATTACCAATGGTCTCATTCATTACGCCCGAGGCTTTATTTAATCTATAAATATTGGAGTCTGTCCCACCCAATAAAAGAGCGCGACCTATGACAATAACATACAACACAAGCGAAAAAAACGCCAGCCATTTAATTGCATAAAAGTCCTTGTTTATTAAGTTGTTACGCAACGTTTCAATACAAACAGCACTTGTTAAAAGCCCCGTATATAATCCGCCCGAATTCAACTCTGGACGAAAAACAATTATTGCCGCCGTTATTGCAATCCACCCAATTATACCAAGATACATATAAACATGTTTAGACTTCAATACCGCGGGACCATATAATCCAATTATTGCAGAACCGCCCCAAACAGCCATAGCTATTAAAACCAAGTAGGTCTTAAAAACAAAGGTGGGCGTAAGGCAACAAAATGCTAATACGAAAGCCGCCATGTTATTTAATATTTGTAAAGATGATTTTTTAGGCGTATATAATTTTATCTGTCCATGTTCACCCACAATATGTACTCCTTAAGCAAATTAGGTTAATTCTTTCGTCGCGCGACAAATTGTTTCAATAAATCTTTGATCAACGATTATTTTATCGTGATTGCGTTTTGCACAATCAAACGCTTTTTGACCATATTCTTCTATTACTTGTGGATTTTCGAGAATATATCTTAATTTTTGTTCCAGTTGCTCTTCGTCCGTTGCTACCATTGCAGAATCATTCCGCACAAAGTAATCAATGGGCGCAATATCCTCTTTCCCAACAGCCAATATACATTTCCCATTAGAAAGATAGTCGGTGATTTTAGTCGAAAAGGACAATCTTGCCGCCTTACTATCCTTTCCCTCAAGCGCCTCAGCAAAAATTACCACGTCAGCATTTTGCTGTACTTTCCCAACTTCTTCCCTTGGAATAAATCCGCAATGCTTACTGCAACCATTATTCAATCGAGACATGGTGTCCTCGTCCACTGTATCAGGGGAATAAATTTCAAGTGTTGCCTTAGTTCCGCAGTCGTTAAGCTTATTAAGAATATCCGCAATCAGCGCCAAGGTTTTATCTCTACCAATAATCAAATTCCCCGTATAGACAAACTTGAGCGGTTGATTTGTTTTATGGCTTTGATAAGTAAGATTCGCAAAATCTATACCCTTTGTCAAAATGACGCTATTCGTACCAAATACTCTATCTGTTTCCTCTTTTTCCTTTTCAACAATAACGAACATTTCCTTGCAATGCGTTGCAAGATACTTTACTTGTTTGCGGAGCATAAAGCGGTGTACCCGCGACCAAAATCCCTTACATGCATCATAGGAATAATTATCGTCTGCCAAATAACAAACAATGGGTTTACCCGTAAGCTTTTTAATGTATCTTTGGATTTTTCCCATATAAGCCGTAGGATAAATAGGGACAAAAATCACATCAGGATCGACTTCCTTAACGAAGTTTTTTAACGCTTTGCTTTTCCAATGCCCTAACGTCCAAACCATTTCGCGACAAATGGACATAAAATAAGAATGTTTTTTTCGTGCTTTCGCGTAACGTTTATGCTCCTCTTCAACCCCACTGTCGTTAACCGTCTGTGTGTTAAATACTTCTCTACCTGTTTCTTTCCACGGCTTAAACACGCTCTTTAAAACGTCGTTTTCACTAATTTGAAAAAAACGAGAACAAACTTTTGTATTGGGTAAATCCGCCCGCGTATAAACCATTGCCAAACGCGAAGAATCCCAACAAGAAAATATATTCATCAATGTATGCGACGTTGCGTCTTCTCTCCATGCATTGATTGCCACTACCAATACTTTAGGCAACATTTTTTCCATTTTTTCTTCCTTTACACAGTTCTTTTTACTTTATCCAAAATTGATATCATCCATAAAGAAAAACGCAATCCTACTATACTACTAACTATTCGGATACACTTCGCTCTTTTTGTTTTACTGTGTTTTAATAAATATTTCAAGGCTTTCACCCTCTTATAATAGGGCTTAACGTCTTTATTCGGGAATCTTGTATACAAAACCAACATATTGGCATAATATCGCGCCAAAACGGACGTAAGCAACGTTTTTAATTCTGCCGAAACATCATATTCATCAAAACGACTAGACCATGTTTCTAAAATATGAAGATTGTCCGTCAAACTTTTAAGCTTGGGGGCATGCGAAGTAGAGTCTTCTCTTTGTCTATATACAACAAACGCTTCATTGACGCTATCGTACGTTTTTGCACGGGTAACAACCTGCAAATACCAATCACTATCTTCACTTATCATCCCTGGTACAAAACGAATTTGATTTTGTTCAAGAAAATCTCTTCTTATCGTTTTATTCCATGGGCAGCCCATATACATATCCGATTGCAAAAGCAATGCAATTACCCTCTCCGCCGATTCACCTTGTAAAGAGGGATATGCACATACGTCTTTCCCGAACGATTTATTACTTTCAAAAAATTTCTTATAGCCGAATAAAATAACTTCCGTTTTATCTTTCGCTTTTTGGGAAAGTTTACTTAAAAACTCATTATCACAAATGTAGTCATCGCTATCCAAATATAAAACGTATTCCCCTTGCGCGATATCCGTACCCGTATTTCTAGCAACAGCTTGTCCCGCATTTTCTTGGTGAATAACTTTCACACGTGTATCTTTTTGTGCATATTCATCGCAAATTACGCCACTATTATCTTTTGTCCCATCATCCACTAAAATCAGCTCGAAATCGGCAAACGTTTGCGATAAAATACTGTCAACGCATTCGTTTAAATATTTTTCTACGTTATATACGGGAACAATTATACTAAAAAGCATTTTATATCACCTCAATATTTTTTAAGAACTCATAAAGCTCGTCACTAATCTCTATGCCGTTTTTCTCGTTATTCTCTTTATTTTTTAAGCGGTCAAAGCCCGGCAATGCGATTTCTTTGCTCTCATCTACACGCTCGTCTGTTTCAATTCGAGTGACGTATGTTTGCATTAAAGTCTCAAAGTTTTCGCCATAAGTTTGGCGCGGATCAATTGCAATAAAGGAAAATCCAACGTCCATACACGCAAAATCTGGCGAATAAAATCTGCCGACGTTATCCAAATATCCCGCACCTGACAACGCGCCTGCAAGGATATCTATCATTAACGCAAGCCCGTACCCCTTAAAGCCCGCCATAGGCAACACGTATCCCTTCAATGCCGCCTCTGCGTCTTGTGTGGGCTGAAAATTCTCATCTAACGCCCATCCCAAAGGAATACTTTCCCCAATTTCTTTCATTTGCTTGATTTTTGATTTTGCCACGGCGCTCGTCGCCATATCCAATACAATGGGCTTGTCCGTATTCGGTATAGCAATTGCCAAAGGATTTGTGCCTAACAATTTACTTTTTCCGTTTGGTGCCGTCATTTGCGCAGGGCTATTGCAAAGCGTAATCCCGATAAAACCCTTTTTCGCCATTTCTAATGCGTAATAAAATGCGGGGCCTAACGTATTGTTATGAAAACTGTTGACAGCAAATATACCATTTTTTGATGCACCCTGCATTGCAAGCTCAACGCAACGTAACGCCGACAAAACGCCGACTGCGTTTTCCCCGTCAACGACTTGAAATGCACCGCCCTCTTTGACAATAGGGAACGTCGGCTCTAAATTATATCCGCCCGCCGACAACCTTTTTAAATGCGAGGGTAATATAGACACACCATGGCTGGAAACACCGTATAAATCTGCAGTCGCGTAACAATCTGCCACTTTATCGGCATCTTGAACTGAAAGACCTGCTTTCACCAATTTTTGCGCCGTAAGATTTTTTAATTCTTCGTAAGAAATCCTCATCATTGCTTATTTTATCCCGCAAATATCATTTAAGTCGGTTAAAATATTCCCAACCATTTTTGAGCGTTCAAAATTCTCTTCTGCACGCTTTCTACCATTTTTAGAAAACTCTTCCATAAGTAATTTATCGACCATAAGTTTTTTCATTGCCTCTCGCAAAGACTCTGAATCCTTGCTTGGTACAAGCATGCCGCTTATCCCCTCTTCAACGACTTCGGAAGGACCTGGAACGTCGGTTGTAATGATGGGTAAACCCATTGCCAAGCCTTCTTGCAAAACCTTACCAAAACCCTCTCGATAGGTAGGGTGAACCATAATATCGAACGCAGACATATATTTACATACTTCGTTGCTCTTCACGTGCCCCGTAAAAACCACCTTACCCGAAGTCTTTGCCCATTCAATAAGCTCTAACAGCTCGCCTTCACAACCATCGTACATACCGACCAACATAAGCTTGGTATTTTCGGGGAAATCCCCCGATTTAAAGGCATTCAACAATTCCGTACAGCCCTTATCTTTGGTAATTCTTCCCACAAAACCAAACACGAAATCTTCTTCGGTCAAGCCATATTGTGCGCGAACGGTTTTTCTAAATTCTTCTTTTCTATCGAATTCATATTCAGCAAAATCAACGCCTACCGTTCCGCCCAAACCCAAAACTTTAATTTTTTCAGGCTTGCAAAGTTTTTCGTCGATGGCAATTTGTCTATTTTTAGGACTTTGTGCGCGAATATGCGTAGAATTTTGACACGTAATCTTTTCGAGGATTTTCATAATCATACGCGTCAACCCGCTTGCCGCAACGTAATGAATCCCCCATTGTGCATAAAGACGAACGGGTATTTTTGCGGCTTTGCCCGCGAGACAAGAATAAAACGAAGCGTTGTCCGTTGCATAGTAGATGACGTCGAATTTTTCTTGCTTGAAAATCTTTTTTAACTTAGAAGTAAACTTAAATATATCAAAGAAGTGAAATCCTCGACGCATAGGTAAATTTATGCATTTTGCATAACCGCCGTTTCTTTCTTGGAACTCCTCGTTCATATTGCAAATATACGTAACGTCATAACCGTTTTCCGCAAATACCTTTGCAAACGGAACAACAAACGTATCCATTGTCAATTGTATTGTTGTAATAAAACAGATTTTCATCGCTTTTACTCTCTAATAATTTTATTGATCCACTCTAACTCTTCTTTCCCATATCTTTGATCAATTGTAATGGGAAGCATATACCTAGACAACCAATACTCAAAACTATCCTCTGGCATTTCCTTCAACAAATAATTCCACCAATGCCCTTGAAAATGTTTTGCCCTCAATAACTTTGATAATAGCGTATCGTCTTCCACTAATAACGGATATACCATAGGCACCGTATCATCCTCATAATAAATTAAAGGATTCAGCTTGTTTATATCGCCTAATAATTTATGCGCCAATATGAAATTTCTCCGTCTAATCTCTCGGATCTCCCAATATTCCGCGCCATCCAATATTGCTTTAGTTAAAGGCGACATTCTCATAATGTCTTCGGTGTCTATGCGCTCTTCATTTATCGTACGGCTTTGATATGTTTTACCCTCACAGCCGTATTCGATTCTTTGCAGTAAAAATAATGCGGTATCCGAGGAATAACACTGCCCATACCCATCTAAATCCTTGCAAGCATCTTTCCCCACTACGTATGCGCCATCAGGCGCCCCCACAAATTTACGGGCAGAATATACGTTCATGCAATTTTCAAGTGGCGCACAAAAAAATGCTTGTGCGTTATCAATAATCACATTTTTCAATTTTGCTGCCAAACTACGCATCCGCATATTTGACATCACTCCAAAATAATTAACAATTACAATCGCTTCGTTTTGATTCTGTTCTTCTAGCATTATCGGCGAAAAATCATTGTTGATCCTATAATACTTTATCTTTACGCCTTTTTTTGCTAAAAACTCTCTAACCGTTTCACATTGATAATACGGCAAATACACTGTATCGCATTGCAAGCATTTAAGAGCGTGAAAAATTGCCGCGCGTCCACTATTCAATCGAGCAACCGACATCGTTGAATATTTTTCCTCGTTATGCCATTCCTTGCCCTTAGCAAATTGAAGTTCTATGAAACTACCGATTTCCATCATTGATTTCCTTTACAGCATTTTTCACAAATTCCCAATCCCATCCGCAGTTGAAAATATAATCTAATACGGACATGCAAGGTAAAAATTCCTTCCAGCACTGCCTATACGATATAGGCTTATAATCAAGATAAGTGAGCTTTACACCTCTATCCGTGAAATGGGATTCCGTTTGATATGCGCGAGCACCATTTCCCGATAAATACTCGTCACCGCCGCAAGCAATGGTGATATCAATTACTCTTTCTTCTCTTACGGTATTAATGCCCATTTCACTACTGCGCAAAATACGCTTGGGTAAAATCCCAAAACCGTGAGCGATAAAATTATTGAGCGCAATATTTAACTCTGCAACATTTGGATAATCCGCCATAAGAACGTCTCTAAACTTTGGGAATATTTCCTCAAAATAGGGCGCCTTTTTATAGTTCATTTCAATCGTTTTAAGATGCTTTTCTTTCCATTTTAATTCATCTTTGGAACGCACTTCATTGATTTTATCCCCAAATTTATACGCGACGGGAAACTTTAAGCGAAATTCACCGTTTGCTGTCTTTACTACGTTAAAATTATGAGCAGCTTCATTAGAGTACTGTGCGTCGTCCAAATAAACAAATACATCCGACTGCGACATTTTATAAAAAAAGCCAAGCCAAGGAATATAATCGGGTTGATGAATTGATACTACCATTGTTTTTACGTATGCTCCTATACTTTTTCTTCTGCATCCAACGTTATTGCGGCTTCTTCTACCTGTCCAACTTCTTGCGCACGTTCTTCCACTAACGATTTCCGAACGTATGAACCGTAATCCGTTTTATTGCGCTTAAATAAATTACGAACCGTATAAAATAAAATCTTAATATCTAATCCAAAGGTTACATTTTTGGCATAATCCACTTCATAGGAAAATTGTTCCTCCCACGTCGGCGTTACGTTGTTGTGCAACACTTCAGGCACGGTAAGCCCTCCGCGTACGTCGTGACGATGCCGTTCTTCTTCCGTATAATAAGGCAAGTATTCCACCAATAACGGACGAGGACCAATGATAGATAAGTCTCCTTTTAAAATATTGAAAAGTTCAGGTAACTCATCAAGAGACGTAGAACGCAAGAATTTACCAAATTTGGTTACTCTTTGCTCATCTGGCAACAAGTTCCCATCTTTGTCTTTTTTGTTATTCATTGTACGGAATTTGTACATCGTGAATATTTTCTCATTTTTACCCACCCTTTTTTGCTTGAATAAAATAGGTGCGCCCATATTACATAAAACAACCAAGCTTAAAATTAGCAATAATGGCGAAAGTATAATAATCGCCAACAACGAAAGAGTAATATCAAAAAATCTTTTAAAAAAATGCTTATACATTTTTATTCAATCTCCCTAATTACCGCAAAAGCTTCAGCCGCCTCCACGCCAACCGTCGCGCCTCTATATTTTGCAAGCGCCGTAACCGCTTCCAAAGAACGTGGATTGGGGAATTTTGCCACTTGAGATTTATAGCATTGCAATAATTGCAGTTTCTTTTCCATCGTTGCCGTTACGTCTACGTATCTTTGTGGAATGAAAGCATTTGCCGCGTGAGGAATACTCCATTCCGTTTCCGATAAGGTTTCATAGGCATAAACCCCTGTTACCTTATACTTATACTTGGGACGAACGCAAACCATTGCCGCTTCGGAAACTAAAGCGTGATCCTTTTGCATATCCCCAAAGTGAGGGATATATACGACGTCTGGCTGCACTTCATTAAAAACTTTCATCATTGCCCCATTTAATTCATAACGAGGAACAGAATCCAACATAACGGAAGGAAACTCCAAAAAGAAAGTCTTTTTTACGCCCAAAAGCTTATGGCAAGCCAGCGTCTCCGCACGAAGCTGTTCCATAAATTCATCTGAAAAAAGCGGAGCAACTCCCCTCGTTGCAATACATACGTATACTTCGTCACCTTGTTCTATATGCTTTACCAACGTACCGCCCAAACCGATGATTTCATCATCTGCATGCGGCGCAATCGCTAATATCTTTTTCATCTTTCCACCTTTATCAACTTTTTGACGCTACGATTTCATTTACTTTTTGAACAACAATAGCATGATTTTTTCTAAATTGTTCTTCGGTATATCCAATAAATTCATTCTCTTTAAGCCTAATATTTTTTACGCCTTCTAAGAAAATATTTTCAATCGTTTTGGGATCTTCCACCAAGTTTGCATCGCAAAATCCCCTCGACAAAATCGCCGCAGTAGAGCCCAAACGATAATGCTCCGCCATAATATATTCTGCAGGCAACGTGCCATAACCAACGCGCGCAATGCCGCCAAATCCATACTTGATACCGTGCGCTTTGATTGTTTTACACAATTTCTCTACCGTGCCGTCTGCAAGCAGTTGGAACATAAATTTTTGTCCGTACGCAAGGTGTAAATCGTTTAAGCCGATGTGGATTTCATCTACGCCCTGTACCTTGCAAATTTCTTCAATATTTGCCGCCGCCTCTGCCGTTTCTACCAAAAGCTGTACCTTGGCTCTGCCATCTACCATCGACACGAATTGCTCCGCATCTGCACTCGTTTTGAACATGGGAAGCATAATCACTTCCGCACCCGCACGGATCGTGTTTTCAATCTCTTCTTGCGACGAGCAATAGTCCTTTGTCGCTTCGTGCAAAGGATTGACACGCACCATTAATTGCGAGGTTTTCACAATTGGACGAAGACGAAGAATATCCTCTATCGTATGATGAGATTTTACGGTATTCATGCCCGCTTGACGTTCTTCCTTACCGATATATTCCATATCAATCCAAATGCGGTCCACCCCCGCTCTTTGTGCGATATCTGCAATAATTTCGTTGTTAGTTATGTACATCAAAGTTAATGCCATAATATTTTCCCTTTTATTTCTTTTTCGCGGGAACGCCAATATACGTCCCAGACTCCGTAATATCTTTTATAACAACCGCACCCGCGCCTATCATACAATTAGAACAAATGTCCACGTTGTTACTCACTGTTGCACCTGCACCAACCCAAGTCTTTTTTCCGATGGAAACAGCCCCCGCTAAATGTGCACCAACAGCGATATGCACGTAATCGCCTATCGCACAATCATGATCAATTGAACTGCAAGTATTTAAGATCACCCCTTTTCCCAGTTTGGAACAAGGATTGATCACCGCACCCGCCATAATCGCCGTGCCTACCCCAATTTCAACACAAGCACCGATAATCGCACTTGGATGAATTAACGTCGGCACGTTTGCATTCATCGCAAGCAATCTTTCAATAAATTCGCCACGTACCGCATTATTACCAATCGCCACAAAAATATCTGCCGTGTTTGCATATTTTTCAACGTCCGAGGACTGCCCAATAATCGGCAAACCCATGGTCTCTTTTGCGTCACCATCGTCCAAAAAAGAAATCGTTTTATACACACCCGATTTTTGTGCAATATCCGCAATCACTCGACCGTGTCCACCCGCACCGATAATTACAAGCTCTTTCATAATCCTTACTCAAAACAACTTCTTACAATCGCAATAATTTTATCCTGCTCTTCCACCGTCATTTTATTGTCGCTCGGCAAGCAAAGACCTCTTGCAAAAATATCCGCGCCAACGTCAACACCTTTGCCTGCTATGTACGCATTCGTGCGCCCGCGCCCGTTACCTTCTACGGTAACAAACGGATTCATGCGGTAAAGCGGCTGCATATGCATCGGTTTCCAAATAGGCCGACCCTCTGCATTATATTTCGCAAGCGTTTCCAAAATCTCGGTAGGACAGCTCTTTCCTTTTTCTTTGACATAGCAAGCCTCGTTATCGCTACGAACCTGCTTACACATAGCTTCCTCGTTGACAAGCAAGCACGAAAGCCAAAAGTTCGGTTCCATAATATCTTCGTCGTAGGGATTCATCTTTACGGGCAAGTCTTTAAAGCCTTCTTTGTAACGCATGTAGATAGCTTTCTTTTGCGCAATATGTTCGTCAAGATAAGGATACTGTCCGCGCACCACACCCGCAATCACATTGCTCATACGATAATTGTAGCCGACCTCTTCATGTTGGTACCAAGGCGCGTCTTCACGACTTTGCGTTGACCACTTACGAGCCTTATTCGCCGCTTCCAAACTATCCGTCAAAAGCATACCACCCGAAGATCCCGTGATGATTTTATTTCCGTTAAAAGAAATCGCATTATACGTACCAAACGTACCCGTCTGTCTTCCCTTGTACGTTGCGCCAAGCGACTCCGCTGCGTCCTCAATAATAATTGCGCCGTACTTTTTGCAAATAGCAGTAAGCTCGTCCATCTTACCGGGCGTACCATAAAGATTGGCAATTACAACAACCTTAACGTCAGGGTAAAGCTCAAAAGCCTTTTCGAGAGCAACGGGATCCATATTCCAAGTATCATATTCCGTGTCAATAAAAATCGGTGTACCGCCTTCGTACATAATGGGATTTACACTTGCATCAAAGGTGACATCCGAACAGAATACTTTATCGCCAGGCTTTACCCCGGCAAGCTTTGTCGCCAAATGCAAAGCCGCCGTACCACAAGAGAGTGCAACTGCATGCTGACAACCGATTTTCTCGCAAGTCAATCTTTCCGTCTCGTTAATATTTTCACCAACGGTAGACATCCAGTTCGTTTCATACGCTTGCGTTACGTATTTGATTTCGTCTCCATGCATAGTAGGCGAAGAGAGCCATACCTTTTTTTCGAAAGCTTTAAATTCCATACCAAAGTCCTTCTTGGGTTTTATAATATATAAATATATTATACGCCTTTATTTTTACATTGTCAAGACTTACTCGCAAATTTACAAAAAATAAAAATAGACTATTTCAGCCATTATTTTTAGCAAAATCCCCATACCATGTACGAGTTGAAATTGAATCCCCCCACCCATGTACACGTTGAAATTTACAAATTTTGGAAAATAAAAATTAAATTATAAACTACTCGTCCGCCGACGGTTAACGAAAAAAAATAATCATCCACCCGAATGGTGGTTTTTATTTTTCGGGCATAGCCCTTGTTCACTGGCGTAGTACAAACGTACTTTTTTGTTGACCAGACAGTCATGCACGTGTTACTTGCTACCCGTCAACGGGTTTCATTACGCCCCTTACCCACTCTTCCCTCTCACCTCGTCATTCTGAATGCAGAGTATGCGTAATGAAGAATCTCGTTTCTTACTTGCTTTTTTCTTCCATTTAGATTCTTCGCTTCGCTCAGAATGATATTTCTGCTCATCGGTAAACCTCTCCGGAACCACGCGACTATCGCGTGGTTTTCAGCGAAATATCGCGTCGCGTTATTTCGTATACAAGCAAACCCCACCGACAAAAGTCGATGGGGTTACGACAATCACTAGCAGGAGCGTAAGAAGCGAGCTTGCTCGCGACGGAATAGCGAGCCCGTTTTTTATATTCCAACCACGTATAACTTTGCGAGCGTCAGTGACGACACACGATTTGATTACAAATCGTTCGTCAGTGGACGTGCTATCGGAGACAGCAAAAAAGCAGGCACGCATCTACCGTTCCTGCTTTTTTTGGCTGCCCCTGTCAGGCTCGAACTGACGACACACGGATTAACAGGGCATAAAATCCCGTTTATCTACGCATTTTTAAGTTGAAAACAGCTAATTTAAGTACTCTTTTTTGAGATTTTTATAAGTATTTCCCTCAAAACGTTATTTTTAGATAAGTTAAGTAAATTTATTTTCGTCTCTTTGCGGGAACCGTGAGGGAACTCCTTTGGAAGTTTGGGAACATATTTAATAAATCATCATATCTTGACTTTTCTTATCAATAGTATATTTATTTTTACAAAAATCCCTGCATTTTAAAAAACTGCCCTAAATAAAATTAATTACAATAGTAATTGTTGTATTATCATATGAAAGAAATTTTAATCCGATATCACTCCATCTCTTCTAATTGATTCTATAATTTTACCAAGATTACATGTAAGTCGTCCTTGACTATCATATATATTCTGATTTACCAATTTTTCTTGCTCGATTTCTATATCTATAAACTTATACAACTCTCCTATCTTTTCATTCCTCTTAGCATTCCAGCCTGTTGCTTTTCTTAGTAATGAGGCAATACACCTTTGGTTCCCAACTTTTTTATTGTCTAAAATATTCTTTTCTTCTTTTGAAATAATTTCTTCGAACGATTTTTCAATATGCAACAATAAAAATAATTCAAAACTAGGGTTTGTCATAGCAACAAGATGCCCCGCCGCTTCAATTTCTTTTATTAATTCCATTAATTCAGTTTGCTTATTATTATAAATATCTGAATCAAACACAATCACAAACTTATCGTGCTCTTGGTCAAAATCCTTCAGTTCCTCTTTCAATTCATTCGCATATTCCAGTAACCTTTTAGGATGAGAAACATGCGAATCTTCTCCTGTTCTTTCCAAAAATCTTATATCGATTGAAGGATGAATCTTTAGCACTTTTTGATCGTTAATCAATTTCTCAAAATACCAACGTTCAGTATTTTCACCTTCACACAAAAAATAATATTTTCTATAAGGCTCTACCTGTTCTTCATTATCGGAAAACCTGTTATTCCAATTAGTAAATTCTTTAAACGGTGCCATCTTTTTTATTCTCCCTTAAAAGAAAAACTTTTAAAGACTGGAATAGCACCATAACGACCTTCCAAATAAGCCTTACTCAATTTTTTATCATATCTCTCTTTAAATTTATCTAACGAATAGATATGACTACAATTCTTCGCATCACGCTCAACAAACCAAATTTCATCTCTACGGAAAAGCTCTTGATCCATTATAGATGCTTCATGTGTTGTAAATATTAACTGGATCTTTCTATTTTTATGAATTTCACTAAATAATTGTAAAAATCTTTCAGTTAACTTTGGATGCAAGCTTCTCTCCAATTCATCCATAACAAACACAATATCGTCATTTGAAACCAATAACATATCAAGAAGATCAAACAATCTTCTTGTTCCATCGGATTCTTCTTCAAAATCATAATCAAAATATGAGTTTTCGTGCGTCAACTTAATTGTGGTAATACTCGGTTCTTGATTGCTATAAATTTCAATATTGAAGAATTCATCCGAAGATCTCATAGAAAACCTACAATGCTTATCTCCCTTCTCGATACATTCCTCAATTTTAGACATAACACTTTCAAAAAGTTCAATTGGAAGCTTACGTTTTAATTCCTCCAAGGAAATGTTTACTATTCTAGCATTAGCAATCCCTGTATCAAAAACTCTTATCAACTTATTGACAATTTCCAAAGAATTTTCATTATAGAAATATCCAAAATCGGTAATCGGCACATCTGACTTAAATACAATTAAATTTTTAGTCAACCAATTATATATTTCTTTTATAATAAACAACTTGGATTCTTCATGATACTTTTTGTTTCGATTTAATTCTGTTAAAAACAATACACCCTTGCTTTCTTGATAATCTTCTGCGTATGTGCGAAATTTGCTTGCATCTTCTTTCAAAATACCTTTCAGTCCCAAAACAGGAAGCGAACCTTCTTTATATTCAAAAATACACGAAGGTTCATCGTTTACTTTTAATTCGTATAACCATTCTTCAACAATTTTTCTTTCATTAATTACAACCGAAAAACCATAATCATAAATATTTTCGCCTACCGAAAATTGAATCTCAAAAGTACTTGGTCTACTAATATTCTCTTTTTCTAATTTACAGAATAAATTAGCACCACCAACAGGAATCTTCTTTTCTAAGCAATACTTTAAAAAATAAAAAAGTTCAACTAGATTTGACTTTCCCGATGCATTTGCTCCATAAATAACAGCATTTTTTAAAAGCTTCAATTTCTTAATTTGAATTTCATGTTCACCTTTTACACGAATCTTATTAGAAGTTATCATTGTAAGTTCTGTAGGTCTATTAAATGATTTAAAATTTTCAACAAGAGCTTTAATTAACATCTTATCTCCTTCCAAGCAATTATAATGCCTATAATCTTATTATATATCTTATTTAGCCAAGTGTCAAGAAAAAACAAACCATTTGGAGATTTTTTCTCCAAATAATAATATATTTTTCTCTTTTTATATTAATTTTATTCCAAAAAAACTTTATAATACCTAGTTCAAAAAAAATATATAACCATTAATTCTAAAAATTAAACATTTTTTGCTTGCCAAAATACATTTTTTTGTGTTAAAATCCTGCTTACTATGTCTAAAAAAGGAGAAAAATAATGTATAAACACTACACAAAAGAATTCAAAAATGAAATTATCCAACGTTACCTTAATGAAGAAAGTGTAAGAAACCTCTCTTTAGAAACACAAGTCTCCAAAGCCACTATTTACCAATGGCTTTCTAATTATCAAAAAGAACAAACACTTCCAAAAAAGATAGCAAATAGAACAATAGAAGAACAAAAAATTAAGATTAAAAAACTTGAAACAATGCTTACTATCATTAATGACGTTGGACTTTCCCCTCTAGCCCCTCTAAAAGAAAAACTCTATGCAATGGAACCTTTTTATAAAAAATATAACGTTCATTGGCTTTGCGAGGCAATGAACGTTAATAGAGGAACTTTTTATAACCATATTTTCCGAGGTAAGCACGGTAATACTTGGCATGTTAAACAACGAGAAATTCTCAAAGCCGCCATTGAAAAAATTTACAATGAAAATCGACAAATTTACGGAGCAACAAAAATCACAATTCTTTTAAAACAACAAGGCTACCATACCTGTGAAAAAACTGTATGCTCCATTATGCGCGAACTAGGCATTTCCAGCATTCGACAAAGCTCTAAAAGTACATACGAAGCTATTACAAGATTAGAAATGAAAAACAGATTAAATCAACAATTTCAAGTAGTATCACCAAATCAGGTTTGGGTTAGCGACGTAACACAAGTCAAAGCTTTAAATAAAAATTATTATATTTGCGTTATTCTTGATTTATACGCAAGAAAAGTCGTTGCATATGAAGTGAGTGAAAACAACAGCACTCAGTTAGTCAGACGAACTTTACAGCAAGCATACCAACATCGCCATCCACAAAAACCATTAATGCTTCATACAGATAGAGGAGCCAATTATTGTTCCAAGGCGTTTTGTGAATATCTTGATTCCTTAAAATTAATTGACCGCTCTTTCTCGAGAAAGGGAACTCCTTACGATAATGCCGTTATTGAATCATTCTTCTCCAGTTTAAAACGTGAAGAGTTATATCGGATCAACTATAGAAGCGAAAAAGATTTTTTGCAATCTTTAGACGATTACATCACATTCTATAATACTCAACGCCCCCATTCAAATAACAATTATAAGCCTCCTGAAACT
>JAEIGA010002597.1_pt1 | contig 28760 bp, 54 predicted proteins | sample 9270691 | NCBI WGS metagenome assembly JAEIGA01 (sample SAMN17057246, study PRJNA624740) | gut metagenome | biome: biome; isolation source: fecal sample | host: Bos grunniens | place: China: Xizang | collected 2019
AGCGCCGATTTACACACAAGGAGAAATTTGATGCCGGAAGAGACAAGGCTTGGAAAACTGAAATGGCTTGTGGTCAAGCTGGAACAGGAGATGAAGTTCTGCGAGACCAGGGAGCTCGCGGCATTGGCAAGACAGTACAGAGAAGCACTGAAGGAGATTGAGGAGATAGAAGGAGCACAACAGAATGATGACGACATCTCGGAGATCTTATCAGAGCGGGCTGCTGCTGGGAAGTCAGGAGCCGTGCGTTAGGATAGCACCGGCATACACCGAGACGGACGGGCTCGATGCGGAGCGGATACTACGGAGTGGAGAGCTGATACTTGATCCGTGGCAGGGCTTGGTCCTATGCGACTGGATGGCGATAGCACCGAATAGTAAGTGGTTATTCCGTACCTGTGGAGGAAGCGTACCGAGACAGAACGGTAAGACAGGGCTTGTGGAGGCAAGAGCCGAAGCGGGCATGATCATGTATAACGAGCAGGTCATATACACTGCACACTTGCAGAAAACAGCAACGGAGACATTTGAGGAAATGGCTTCGTTTTTTGATACACCGAAACTGCGGAAGTATCTGAAGGACATCAAGACCGCACTCGGCAGAGAACAGATAATACTGAAGTCCGGTGCGAGGGTAAAGTTCCTTGCGAGAACACGAAACGGTGGAAGAGGTCAGCACGGTGACTTGCTGATATTCGATGAGGCTCAGGAACTGTCGATAGAGGCTCAGGCATCATTCATACCGGCAATATCGGCAAGCATAAATCCGCAGACGATATACGCGGGCACACCTCCGGATCCATCGTCAGACGGAACGGTATTCAGAGGCATCCGTGACAAGGCGCTTGATGGAAAGACGCAGAGCACCGCATGGTTCGAATACTCGGTGGATGAAATTGGAGATGTAACGAACCGAGACAGATGGGCGGAGACGAATCCCGCACTCGGAAGAAGGATACTCTCGACCACTATCGAGGGAGAACTTGAGCAGATGCCGGCGGACACATTCGCCAGGGAGCGATTAGGCTGGTGGACACCGGTGGTCAAGCATGAGCTCGACTATGCGATAGACAAGGACACATGGGAGGCCTGCAAGTCGACCGAACCGAAACCGGAAGGCAAGACGGCATACGGCATCAAGTTTTCTGCTGACGGTTCGACTGTGGCACTGTGTGGAGCGGTCATTCCTGAGGACGGACCTGCGCGGATCTCGCTCATAGAACTGAGACCGACAGGGCACGGAATCGGATGGTTAGCTGACTGGCTCAACCAGAGATACAAGAAGGCAAGCTGTGTGGTAATAGACGGCCGAAACGGAGTGGATGTGCTTGTGGAGCGGATCGCGGACACATGGCGCGTCAAAGGCTCGGTTATCAGGCCATCAACAAAAGACATGATAGCAGCCACAGGAACACTTACGAACGCACTGAGCGAGAGGTCGGTAACGTGGTTTCATCAACAGGAGGCGCTTAATGACAGCGCGATAACATCGGTAAAACGCTCACTCGGTGGAGGGTGGTGTTTCGGTGGGGACAATTCGGCTCCAATCGAGGCAGCATCACTTGCACTATGGGGAGCTCAGAATAGCAAGAGGAATCCTAACAAGGTAATGAGGATAGGGTAAATGGTCATAACAATAGCACCGGAAAAGGTAATAGGACTTGGAGCGGATGAGCAGGTAATGCTCCAGAAGCTCCTGACAGTTTATCAGAACGCAACCATCAAGAACGAGCAGAAGGACAGATACTACGAGGGCAAGATCTCTCTTGGTGAGGTCAATCTCGGCATCGCACTTCCGCAGGGTATGCGCGGACTTGAAATAGGATGCGCTTGGGGAGCAAAGACAGTGGATGTTCTCGCAGGCCGTTCAATGTTCGATGGATTCGTCGGAGAAAACGGCGAGGAAGTGGATGAACTGACGGACATCATCAGAGACAACAACCTCATAGCGGAATATCCGAAAACGTGCCGTGATGAGCTGAAGATCGGATGCTCTTTCGCGACACTCTCTGCAGACGATAAGATCCGTTGCCGTATTAGATTCCACTCTGCGAAGTCGGCAGCTGCCGTATGGGACGGAGAAAAAGGCCGTATCGCTTATGGCTTTGCGATAACAGACACAGCACCGAGCAACGACCTGAATGTATGGACACCGTCAGCGATGAATCTGTACACCGATGATGCGATATGGGTCCTGAGGCGTGATGGACAGATATGGTATGCGGACAGGCATCCACATAGAATGGGCAGGCCTCTGATGGTTCCATTCATATGGAATCCAACAAGCTCGAAACCGTTCGGGCAGTCCAGGATCAAGGAACCAATACGCAGACTGATACAGGGCTATGTAAGAACGATTGCAAACGCGACTATCGGACTTGAGTTCAGTACGGCACCGCAGAAGTATCTGCTCGGTGTAACTGATGACCAATACGATGTGATAGTCAATCAGAAATTCAAGCAGTATGTCGGCAATATACTGGCTTCGACAGTCAATCCGGAGACAGGTGAAAAGCCGACATTCGGGCAGCTTCAGCAGGGAAGCATATCCCCGCACGTTGAAATGCTGAGGATACTCGCGACACAGTTCAGTGCGGCATCAGGTCTGACCGTAACCGACACAGGAGTGGTAAACGATGCGAATCCAACATCGAGCGATGCCATCCTCGCACAGTCACAGACACTTGTCAGCATGGCAGAGCAGCTGAACGAGGGCAACGGCGATTCACTCAGGCTCATCGGTCTGATGGCGCTGGCAATCGCAAACAATACCACGCTTGATGGTCTTACAGATACGCAGAAGAGCATCGTGGCTCATTTCAAGAACCCTGCTATGCCATCTGTAGCGGTAACGGCTGATGCGGCGATAAAGATTGCATCGGCACGTCCTGAGTTCGCGGGTACAGATACGTTCCTGGAAATGATTGGATTTGACCAGGCTGACATTAGACGCATCAAGGCACAGGAGCAGAGGGAGCGTGGTCTGCAGATTCTCGGTGAAATCGGTGGTGAGTAATGGCACGGATCACAACAAGAGCGTGGAACAACTACATCGGGATTCTGCGTAGGCTGAGCGAGAGAGCATCAAAGGAAATGCTCGCGACCCTGACGAAACTGAGTGCTCAGTATGAAGAGGGTGCAATCACGTTCGAAGAATACCAGAACGCGGCTATCGACTTTGCTTACGCACTCGCCACAAGGTACGGCGAGGGAGCGGGTGCGATGGCTTGCGAAATGTATGATGCGATAGCAAAACTTCAAGGCGCGAACGTTCCACCTGCAGTCCCTGCGGCAACGGCTACGATGGATGAGACCGCAAAGGCTGTGGTCGGCACAATGAAGACCGGCAACATCAACATCGTATCGGATGCGACAGGCAGACTCGTGAAGCTCGTTGGAGTGGATACTATGCAACAGAACGCACTGCGAGACGGAGCTGAATGGGCGTGGATCCCGCGAGGCGATACCTGCGCGTTCTGCATCACACTTGCATCGAGAGGATGGCAGAGGGCTTCAAAGAGAGCGCTCCGAAACGGACACGCAGAGCACGTCCATGCGAATTGCGACTGCACTTATGCGGTAAGGTTCGACGATGGGCTCGATGTGGAAGGCTATGATCCGGAGAAATATCGAGATATGTATTATAACGCAGATGGTAGTAGCCCTGAGGCGCGCATAAATTCGATGAGACGCGAGTTTTATGCCGATAACAAGGAAATCATCAACGAGCAAAAGCGGAGCGCATACGTCAAAAGAATGGAGCGCAACAGTTCCGCAGCTGAAGAGATAAATGTTGATTAGAGGACTCGGAAGGGTCCTTTTTTCATATACCAATTAGTCCGGTGGGACGTAAAGCACACAGCCGAACGAGATGCGACCTCGTACAAAAGCGTATCGGAGAAAGGAACCAATATGAAACGCACAGACATCACAAGCCTCTTCCCGGAGGCAACCGATGACCAGATCAATGCGCTGATGAACATCAATGGTAATGACATCAACAACGCAAAGAAGGGCATCGAAGAACTTCAGACATCACTTAAAGATGCACAGGCAAAGCTCGCCAGCGTGGAAAACAACAGTACGGCACTCCAGGAGGCAATCGACAGGGCAAACGGCCTGCAGTCGGAACTTGACTCGATGAAGGCAGCTGAAACACTCCGCGTAACGCGTGAAGAGGTAGCAAGGTCGGTCGGCGTACCGGCTCATTTACTGACAGCCGAAACAAAGGAAGATTGCGAAGCGCAGGCAAAACAGATTCTTGAGTTTGCGAAGCCGAGCAAGTACCCAAGCGTTCCGGATGGCGGTGAGCCTATTGGAAATCCACAGAAAGCAACGCGTGATCAATTCGCAGAATATTTCAATCAAGTTTTATAAGGAGAAATAAAAATGGCAGGAGTACCAACCAACAGAACAAATATTTCGCTTCCACCTGAAGTCGCTGCTGAGATCCTCGCAAAGACACAGGAAGCATCCGCAGTAATGAGCCTCGCAAGACAGATCGCTCTTCCGGGCAGAGGCGTATCCATTCCGGTTATCACAGCAGATCCTGAGGCTGCATGGGTAGGCGAGACAGCAGCAAAGCCAGTCGCTAATCCGAGCCTGAGCACAAAGGTCATGGAGCCTTATAAGCTCGCAGTTATCGTACCATTCTCAAACGAGTTCAGAAGAGACGCTGCAGCTCTGTATGATGAGCTGGTTCGCAGACTCCCACTCGCACTCGCAGCTAAGTTTGATGCAACAGTAGTCGGCGCTGTAGCCGCTCCTGGAAGCAACTTCGATACATTCGCAGCTGCAACTGCACAGAACATTTCGAACCCTAACACTTATTCGAGCCTCGTTGCTGCTGATGCAGACATCGCTACACACGGCGGCATCATGAACGGTATCGCACTGTCCCCACAGGGCAAGAGCGTACTGCTCGGAGCAGTGGACGGAGACAGCAGACCTCTGTTCATCAACAACGTATCTGAGGGTGCTGTTCCGATGGTTCTCGGAGCAAAGACTGTTCTCAACAAGGGCGTTTATGACGGCACAAACAACGTTGTCGGTATCGCAGGTGACTGGTCACAGGCTATGTACGGCACCGTAGAGGGCGTGGTTATCGACTATTCAAGCGATGCAACACTCACAAGCGGCAACACCACAATCAACCTGTTCCAGCAGAACATGTTCGCAGTAAGGGCAGAGATCGAGATCGGATTCCGCGCCGATACAAGCTGCTTCAACAGACTGACTGTTACTCCGTAATGGTCAAAATGATCAACAAGCACTTCGGCACAGAAATGCTTGTCGCGGAAAGCAGGGTAGAGGAATATTTATCGGCCGGTCACAAGCTGGCCGATATTCCTAAATCCGAAACTAAGCCGAAGGGCAAAAAATCAGCGAAGAAAACAAAGTGAGGTGAGCGGCATGGCATACGCAACGGTAAACGATGTCCAGGCTCGTATGATGAGACAGATGTCAGAAGCAGAGCAGACAATCTGCTCGAATATGCTGGATGATGCCGCAGTCATTATTGATGCGTACAACTCAGAGGCCGACATGGAGGCGAAGAACCTCGTTTCGGTGCGTATGGTAACAAGGACGCTCGGAGACGGCACAGATGCAGGCATACCGATGGGTGCGACTCAGGGAAGTATGTCGGCACTCGGCTATTCACAGAGCTGGACGATTGGATCCGGCACAGCGGGCGAGCTCTATCTCGGCAAACTCGAGAAGAAACTGCTCGGCTGTGGTAACCGCATCGGATCATACAGTCCTGTCGAGGCGCTTGTTCCGACGGAGGGCAGAATATGCGGGGAATGACGATTACATTGTATGACAGAGTGGTCACCGGGAAGGACGCTCTCAACAAGCCGACTTACTCGGAGATACCTGTCGCAGTGGATAATGTGCTGATTGCTCCATCGTCTGTGGTCGAGGTCCTTGACCCGAACAACCTGGACGGACGCAGAGGCGATTATGTCATGGCGATCCCGAAGGGTGACACACACGAGTGGACATCGGGCAAGAAGGTAAATTTCTTCGGAAAAGACTGGCGCATCATTGATATGCCTGAGGAAGGCATCGAATGGCTGATACCTCTCAGCTGGAACAAAAAGGTAAGGGTCGAAAGATATGAGCAAGGCTAAGTTTGAACTGAATCTGAAAGGCCTCAATGAACTGATGAAGGGCGCTGAAATGCAGGGCATATTACAGGGGAAGGGCAACGAAGTCGCATCCAGGGCACGTTCGATGTGTCCGAAGGGCGAGTACAACGTTCGCACTGTAACAGGTAACTACATAGCAACAACCTTCGTCAGCGCAGAAAATTGGGAAGCCATCCATGACGGATTCGAACATAACACCCTGCTCAAGTCATTAGGAGGTTAATCATGATAGCGAAAACACTTCTTGATTATCTCGACTCTGTTCTTGACGTTCCGGTAGTGATGGAGGCTCCCGAACAGACCACAGGGTATGTGCTCATTGATCAGACCGGGAGCAGCCGCACCAACCACATCATCACGACCACGTTCGCGATACAGTCATACGGCGCTACGCTATACGATGCGATGGTGCTGAATGAAGAGGTCAAGGATGCGATGGTCGGCTTCGCTGAACTCGACAACGTAACAAGGGTCGAACTACAAACAGATTACAACTATACGAACACGGCAACAAAGCAGTATCGCTGGCAGGCCGTGTATTTAATTACTCACTATTAGGAGGCATTACATGGCACAGACAGTAGGAAACGTAAGTGCTGGCAAGCCGGCAATCGGTGGTGCTATCTGGAGAGCTGCTGCGGGCACGACTCTTCCGACAGATGCAACGACCGCACTCGGCGCAGACTTCAAGGCGCTCGGATACTGCAGTGAGGATGGACTGACCAACTCGAACAGCCCATCGACCACTGACATCAAGGCATGGGGCGGTGACACGGTTCTGAACATTCAGGAAGAGAAAACTGATACATTCCAGTTCACTCTGATTGAGGTTCTGAACGTGGAAGTGCTCAAAGCCGTATATGGCTCGGGTAACGTCACAGGTGCGCTTGCAACAGGCATCACCATCGAAGCAAACGCTGACGAGCCTGAAGAGGGCGTATGGGCTATCGACATGGTAATGAATAGCAACACAGTAAAGAGAGTGGTGATCCCACACGGAAAGATCTCCGAGATCGGCGACATTTCCTATACGGATTCCGATGCTGTGGGCTACGAGGTAACCATCACGGCTCTGCCTGACACAGACGGAAATACTCACTACGAGTACATCAAACAGTCCGCATAAGCGGATAGGGGAGGTGGAATATGAAAGCGATTCTCAATGACGGATTTGAAGTCCAAATCAATGAAGGCTGCCTCAATGATTGGGGCTTCCTTACCATGCTTCGCAAAATCGACAAAGGCGACACAGGCCTGATAGTGGACATCGCAGAGAGGCTTCTCGGTGGTGAGGAAGAGGTCGATAAACTTGCAAAGCACCTTGAGGTGGACGGAGTCACGCCAGCCGACAAGATGGTGGACGCACTCTCCGAGCTTATGACATCCGTTAATGAATTAAAAAACTCATAACCCTCGCCAGCATGATAGATCTCGATGAGGACGCGCTTATATGCGACCTCGCTGAGACATATCAGATATTCGACTACAGGTCGCTTCCGACATTGTTGGTGGCGACCTTGTCTGCTGGTCTGAGGGACGATTCACGAATCAAACTCAAGGCGGCGGGCTCACCTGTCAGCTTTGAAACTGTAATACTTGCCACGATCGCGGACAATCTGACAATGCTCAGGGCGGGCTTCGACAAGAAAAACGGACACAAGCCGTATCTGTTCACAGAGGCGATAAACGGCGAGACTAAGAAGAAAGTAAAAGGCTTCAAGACAGCAGATGACTTTGAAGCCGCATTAAAACGAATCAGAGGAGAATAGCATGGCAGGTACAACTCTTGGAACTGCATATGTACAAATAGTGCCATCAGCGCAGGGCATAAAGGGATCCATCTCTAATGTGCTCGGTGGTGAGGCTCAATCAGCAGGCACGTCCATCGGTGGAAAGATAGGTGCCTTTGCAAAGAAGGCCATCATCGCGGCGGGCATCGGTGCGGCGGCGGTAAAGGGCATACAGGCGGCATTTAGTGAGGGCGCTAAACTTCAGCAGTCTTATCTTGGCGGTCTTGATACGCTTTACGGCGATGCGGCAGATGCTGCGAGGGCATACGCAAGGGAAGCGGCAGGCGCTGGCATATCAATGAATGATTATTCAGAGCAGGCCGTCAGCTTCGGTGCGGCTCTGAAAAATGCCTTCGGAGGCGACACCCACAAGGCTATGGAAGCGGCCAACACTGCAATACTGGATATGGCCGACAACAGTGCGAAGATGGGCACCGACATCGGTTCGGTTCAGCAGGCTTATCAGGGCTTCGCAAAACAGAATTATACGATGCTGGACAACCTTAAATTAGGTTATGGCGGTACCAAGACCGAGATGGAGCGTCTGCTTGCAGATGCGGAAAAACTGTCGGGACAGACATACAGCATAGACAATCTCGGTGATGTATATGATGCCATCCACGTTATCCAGGGTGAGCTCGGTCTGACTGGTGTGGCAGCGGAAGAGGCATCCGAAACATTCAGCGGATCATTCGCAGCTATGAAGGCATCGGCATCAAACTTCTTCGGAAGTCTTGCGCTCGGGCAGGGCGTGGAAGCAGCGATGAGTCAGCTCATCAAATCGGCATCAACGTTCCTTTTTAAGAACTTTATTCCGATGCTCGGGACTATAGCGAAGTCGATTCCTAAAGCGCTTGTAACTCTCTTGAAGAAGGGGCTTCCGGCACTCGTCAAGGGTGTCACCTCACTGATAAAGAACCTGACAAAATCCATAGAAAAATTCGCAGACGGTGTGACCGGCAAAGGTGTGGCATCGTGGGCAAAGCAGAACGTTCCGCGAATACTCGAGGCGGGCGCGAAGCTGATGCTGACACTGGTCAAGGCGATAATCATCAACGTGCCTAAAATCATCGCAGCTATCGGTAAGGTAGCGCTTGCGATACTGACAGGGCTCGGCTCGGCATTGTGGAACAAGGTCAAGGCTTTGTTCGTAGCAGGGTGGAACGCAGTCCTTACGGCTACGACCACATTCCTGACTAACATCAAGACCAAAATCACAAACGGCTTCAATGCGGTCAAGACTGCTATCAGTAATGCGGTCACCGCGATCAAGACCAAAATCGCCACGACATTCGCTGCGATCAGGACGAACATCTCAACGGTGTGGACAGGCATCAAGACCACGATCAGCAACATCGTGACAGGTATTAAGACGAAGATCTCCAATACCTTCACATCAATCAAGACATCGGTCAGCAATGCAGTAAGCAGCATCAAGACGAAGATATCCAGCACCTTCTATTCGGTCAAGTCAACGGTTTCTTCTATCTGGAGCGGTATCAAGACAGCCATTACATCACCGATAACAAGCGCGAAGTCCACAGTCTCGAGCATAGTCAGCACTATCAAGAGTACGGTTAGCGGGGCCTTCGATGGAATATCGTCAAAGGTCAGAGCGGCATTTGATGCAGTCAAGAACGCGATCACCGGCCCGATCCAGACGGCAAAGGACACGGTATCCGGCATTATCAGCAAAATCAAGGGATTCTTCCCGATAAGCATCGGCAATATATTCTCAGGTTTAAGGACTCCGCATTTCGGTCTTAGCTGGAGCTCGAAGGACTTCGGCCCACTCGGTACAATTAGTTACCCTACAGGCTTGAGCGTTTCGTGGTATGCACAAGGTGGTATTTTTAATAATCCGAGCCTTATTGGTGTGGGCGAAGCAGGGCCTGAGGCGATACTTCCTCTGACACCGTTCTGGAAAAAGATGGACGAGATCGCCAACAACGTGCAAGGCGGTAACACCGTCAACATCTATGTGAATGGTGCTGACAAAGACCCGAGAGAAATCGCGGAAGAGGTCAAGCGCGTCCTGATCAGAGAGACAAACAGTAGGAGGCTTGCATGGCAGTAATGAGCATCACGTTCGGTGGAGTCAACTCCGCTGATTACGGAATTTACATAGGCGGTGAGGGTACATTCAATGCACCTGAGCGCGATGTGGAAGTGGTATCAGTTCCGGGCAGAAACGGCAACTTGATAATCGACAATGGCAGATTTCAGAACATTGAGGTCAAGTATTCAGCCATCAATCAGGAGCCGGATCTCGCTACATTCGCGGCTAACCTTGAGGCCTTCCGTAACGCTATCGCATCGCAGAAGGGCTATCAGAGGCTTACGGATACATTCCATCCTGACGAATACAGAATGGCAACGTTCAGAAGCGGACTTGAAATCAATCCGATAGAGTACAATACCGCATCAGAGTTCGAAATAGTCTTCGACTGCAAGCCACAAAGGTTTTTGACGAGCGGAGAGACGAGTGAGGAAATCACGAACGGCGGCACTATCACGAATCCGACAGCCTTCGAGTCATCGCCTTTTCTTGAGATAGAAGGATACGGCGACATCAACATCGAAGGTCAACCGATTACGATAAACAACCAGCCGATCGGGGAGGTTCTTCTTAAAAACAAACAAACAAACGCATATTACATTATCGAGATCGACACAGCCAACCTGGAGCCAGGTGACACAATAACCATCAAATCGCTTACGTTTTATTTATGGTGGTATGACACGATAAGCATAACATTGGCTGAAGGAGAGCCTGGCGATTTAAACGCATACGGCATAGATAAAAGCGATAAGGAATGGGGCGTAAGGTATGTTTGGCCAAAGCGAATCATCCCGACATTTACCAAAGGTACGAGTTTCTCGCAATCTTGGGATGTGGAGTATACGATCGGAGATTCAACCGGGAGATACGTTGGCGTTTTCAGATTTACGTTATCATACGATGGGAACAACACAATCCGGTTTTATTATGCAACAGTATCCTATACGCATACAGGAACCAAGGCAGTCAAATATAGCCTGTCAAGGGATGTTGGCGCCATATATGGAGAAAGCACGATGCCTACATTAGGAAATCCTATTTATTGCGATTTGGACATTGGTGAGGCATATAAATACGTTGATGGTGAAGCGGTATCCGTCAACTCCGGTGTTGTTTTCCCGGCAGTACTCCCAACACTCAAGCCTGGCTTAAACACCATCACATACGACAACACTATAACATCACTTGATGTCACTCCAAGGTGGTGGAAGATATGATACCTATACTTTACGACAGTGATGAGACTGAATTTGTATCAAACGGATTAGGTAGATTGCGGGATGCTGTATCAGTCATAGTTTCCGAAGAAAGGAATGGGCTGTACGAAGTTCAGTTTGAATATCCTGTTGACGGCGTCAACTTCGACAGGATCCAGTGCGGACGCATCATTGGCGTTACGCACGATGAGACAAACGATATTCAGCCATTCGATATTTATAGCTATGAAAAGCCGATAGCGGGGATCGTTACATTCCACGCAAGGCACATCAGCTACAGACTGAACAAGATGACACTGACAGGCGGGGCAGGGGCGACTGGAATACAGAACGCTTTCGCCCTGCTTGCTAATTCCACTCCGCTCAATCCATTCACATTTGAAACAGACATCAAAAACACTACATCATATATGTCCGCCACGGCAGGTGCTCCGATAACCGTCAGGCAGGTACTCGGCGGTGTGAAAGGCTCGATTCTTGACGCGTTCGGTGGCGAATATGAGTGGGACAAATGGACGGTCAAACTCTGGAAAGGGCGAGGCGAAACCCAAGCGCTCACGATCCGCTACGGTGTCAATCTGATTGATTACAACGAGGACATCGACTTTGCAAACACCTATACGGCGATGCTGCCGTATTGGGCAGGCAACAGCAACGGAAGGGATGTCATTGTAAGGGGCGATGTGGTCGACTCAGGGCTCGACCGTTTTGACGGTCATGACACCTGTGTACCGATGGACTTCTCAGAGAAGTTCGAGAACAAGCCGACCAAAGCGTCACTGAACAGCCTTGCGAGCACCTATATGCGCTCAAACAACACGAGCCTGCCTTCGCAGAGCATAAAGGTGGATTTCGTAAGACTTGCTGATACGGAAGAGTATAAGCAGTACGCAAGTCTGCAAAGCTGCAAATTGTGTGACACCGTGACGGTAGAATTTCCGAAATACGGAATGTCCGGGCAATTCAAGATAGTCAGGACAGAGTATGACGTGCTCAGAGAACGCTATCAGACGCTTGAGCTCGGTACGCTGTCGACCACTCTCGCAGAGGCGCTGGGCATCAGCCAGGAATCGAACAATCCGAACGGAGCTGACGCACCGATCGACACATTATCGGTCGGCTCGCTGTTCCTTGACGGACATACATCGGCGGTCGGAGCATACGGAGCAGGTGCCAATGCACAGAACATCGCAAGCGGCACGTCGTTTACCGATACAGGAGTAGAATTTACGCTTCCGGCAGGGCGATTTATAGTCGAAGCGTATGCAGGTTTCGCAGGTAATACTACAGGCTTCAGAGGCATCAGGATCAACGCGAGTGATGATTCGTCATCGACAGACGTATCCACGATGTCATCGCAGATTCAGCCGACATTAAGCGCAGCAGGGTGGACAGACAGGCTGCATACTTCGGCTATGGTCATTTCCGACAATGGCAGCGTTACAGTCAAAGTACAGGTGCTTCAGAACAGTGGTTCATCGCTGAGTGTTACGGCTCAGGCAAGATGGATCCGCATCAGATAGGAGAGGGCAGAATGATATTTGATAACAAAACGTATGACATTTTGAAAAAGGTTGCTTTCGTATTCGCTCCGTTTGCAACGTTTGTCGGAGCGGTCTGCATTATATGGGGCGTTCCGTTCAGTGAGCAGATAACGGCTACACTGGCTGCGTTCGACACACTGCTCGGTGCTCTGCTTGGTAAGTCAAGCAAGGACTACCACGCGCAGACGGCAGAGGCAGAAGTGGAAAGCATGGGCAAGGGTGATGACCATGAGTAATTCATCATTAGTCACCTACAGACACATCACGAACCACAAAGACAAAGGGCGCGTATCTATTCAGAAGATATTCGTACACCATATGGCGGGTAATCTCACCGTGAAGCAATGCGGAAATGTCTTTGACACAAGACAGGCATCGGCACACTACGGTGTCAATGGCAAGGACATAGGTCAGTATGTCGATGAAGCGGACACAGCCTGGCACTGTGGTAACTGGCATTGGAACCAGAGGTCAATCGGTATCGAATTGGCTAATGACGGCGGTGCAAATTGGCACGTTAGCAATTCGACCATTCAGACGGCAATCAAGCTGATAGCGGATATATGTCGCAGAAACGGCATCGAGGAGCTCCGCTACACCGGCGATATGAGCGGTAACCTCTGTATGCACCGATGGGTATGTTCCACTTCGTGCCCGGGACCGTATCTTTCGACACAGTTCGAATACATCGCTGACAGAGTTAATGAGGAGTTAGATATGCTTGAAGTAGACGGAATTGGCGGAAAGATGACCGTCACAAGGCTTCAGAGCTTTTTAGGTGTCAAGCAGTACGGAGTATTCACCGTCACCGAAAAGAACCACAAGAAGGCCTGCCCGGGCTTCATCGCAGTGGAGTACGGAGACAAGGAATCCGAAACTGTAAAGGCCCTTCAGAGGTGGCTCGGATTTACCACCTGCGACGGCAAGTGGGGCAAGATTACATCCACACTGTTACAGAAGAAAATCGGCATCACCAAGTGCGACGGCATCTTTGGCGAGATCTCAGTCAAGTATCTGCAGAAGTACCTGAACAGCCATAAAAAGGCTGAATATCCGAAATCGCCGTATTACAACAAGTCCACCATCATCGGTCACGCTTGTTGCAACGAGTATGGCGCGATATACGGCGGTAAGCCGGGCGACCAGACCGGCAAAGAAGTGCAGATGACACCGTGGTCGCAGGGATACGGATGGAAATATGTTTTCAGACACAAAGACCCTGCAGTCAGACTCAAGATAGCGCAGTACGCGATTGATGCGTGCGAGAACAAGCACATCGGCTATAACGCATCACAGCCTAACAGATACGCTGCGTGGGACAATGCGGAGGCAAATGGGCATAACATCAAAGGGATCTCGAAAAACGGCGATACCACCTGCACACAGCTTGTCAGTATGGTCCTCAGGGCGGTCGGAACACCGACGAAGTACGCTCCACGGCATTGTGATGTGGCTGTCGCTACATCGGTGATGCCAAAGAATCCTGACCTTTTCGTTCTCGGCGGTAAGGAATACGCAAACTCCCCGAATATGCTTCTTCCGGGCGACTTACTGCTGTCGAGCCATCATATGGCGATTGTGGTCAAATCGCCTAACGCAAAGTGAGGTGGTAGCTATGACAGAAAACTTATTGATCGCGATCCTGGGCGGAGGCAATCTGCTTCTGTTCGTAAAGTTCCTCATAGAGAGGCACGATGCAAAGAAGGACGATGAGCTTGAGCCAATCAGAAAGACACTGACGAAGCTCGAGAAGGACGGACTCAGGACACAACTTCTGATGATGATACTGATGCGTCCACAGGAGAAAAAAGAGATACTGACGCTCGGTGAGCACTATTTTGTGGACTTGAAGGGCAACTGGTATATGACAGATGTCTTTGATAAATGGTGCGAAGAAGAAAGCGGCAGCAGACCAGAGTGGTTCAAGAAGGAGTAGGCAAATGCTCAACATTGACGGAAACAACAACATAATTCTTACAAGAGGCGACACGCTTACGCTGACGGTAGAACTGACAAAGGACGGCGAAGCATACACGCCAGAGCAGGGCGATGTGATCCGCTTTGCTGTATCGAAAGGGTATCTTACCGAGCCTGGCTATGAGTTCAAGTTCGACAAGGTAATCCCGCATGATACACTGACCTTCACCTGTTCATCGGAAGATACGTCACTCGAATATCGTTCATATAACTACGACATCGAGGTTACCCACAGCGATGGCTGCGTGGACACATTCATTAGCGCAAAACTGACTATAACAGGCGAGGTGAAGTAAATGCACGTTTATGGAGAACTGCATGGCACTCTGACGACAACAGGGCAGCTGCACGGCTCGTTGGTGGGCGATCATCACAAGATAACCGGCACACTCACGATACCTAATGCACCCGGACTCAATCAGTATGCCGGGCCTTACGAGGTAACACCGAGGGCATATGTGGATCAGGTGCTTGAAACGGACGGCCTATTAATGACAGACGATGTTACGGTATTCAAAGTACCGTATTACGAAACATCAAATATCTTTGACGGACTAACAGTATTTATAGCGGAGGATAGCAATGGCTAATCAGTATGTAAACAAAGTAATCTATGGCGGCAACACTTTAATCGACCTTACTGGAGATACAGTAACGGCGGCAGATGTCCAGAGCGGTGTAAAGTTCCATCTTCCGAGTGGTGCATCAGCAACAGGAACAAGCACTTATGATGTGGATTCTTCTGACTGTACGGCAACAGTAGCGGAGGTACTTGCAACCAAGACATTCGCAAAGGGCGGCTCGGTGCTGACAGGAACAATGCCTAACAGGGGTGCGGTAACAGGAACGATTTCAAGCAAGTCCACACCGTACACTATCCCACAGGGCTATCACGATGGTTCGGGGACTGTTGGACTCGATTCTGCAAGCGCAAGCGCACTCGTTGCAAACAACATCCGTGAAAATGTCACGATCTTGGGTATCACGGGCACGATGAGCGGTTCAGAGGGTATGGCACCGCAGAGCAAGACCGTAACACCGACTACCGCATCGCAGACTGTTCTGCCGGACACAGGCTATAACTGCTTATCACAGGTAACGGTAAACGCTATTCCATACACAGAAACAGATAACGCGGCTGGAGGCAAGACAGTAACTATCGCCGCATAAGGAGGTAGCATATGGCGAACAATCCATATGTAAACAAGGTGGTGTTCGGCTCTGCCACATTAGTGGACTTGACAGGGACAACAGCCACGGCTGACAAGATTATGACAGGATATGGCGCTTTCGGTGCAGACGGCGCGTGGATGAGTGGTGCGTTAGCAGATGGCAATAATCTCTCATATGGACTGACTGACGGTACACAGGCATTGGCTGGCGTAGCGGTAGTCGATAGTGCGGAGATATAAGGAGAAATATATGAGTTATACACCAACAAACTGGCACACAGGTGACGAGATCACAGCGGTGAAACTCAATAATATTGAGCAAGGAATAGGAGATATTAATATGTCATATGAGCCGACAACGTGGGCAATAGGCGATATTATCACAGCAACAAAGCTGAATAAGATGGAGCAAGGCATCGCTAACGGCGGTGGTGGGGGAAGTAGTGACCTCTCCACAGCAGAAATAACATTTGTAAATAGTGGAAGCTCAGGTGCATACAATGTAGAGATTACAAGAGTGGTAGATAATGCTTTGAATACAGGGACGGAAACGATTTCGACTTCAAAAACCGTTACTGTTCCATTGTATAAAGGCGTTTATACAATATCGCTGATGGCGGTTTATAACGTCAATACGGAGGTACTCCCCACAGGAAGCGGTGGCGTCACAGTAGATATAGACAATCTGCTTGTGACGTTTGCTGGAGATGGCACATTTACAGCGCAATCGACTTCGTTCAACTGATGATTGTCATATCAGAAAAGGGAATTGAACAATGTCAAATGTAATTATAGAAAGAAACAAACTCGACATACTTGCCAATGCAATCAGCGACAAGTCGGGCGTACCGATTACTATGACACTTGCCGAAATGGTGAACGCTGTTGACGGAATACAGACAGGTGGCGGTTCCACGCTGATAACCAAGAACATCACGGCAAACGGCACATACTCCGCAAGGAACGATAACGCAGATGTATATTCAAGCGTGACGGTTAGCGTACCAAGTATCACACCGACCTTGCAGAGCAAATCCGTGTCCTACACACCAACCGAAACGGCACAGAGCGAAACGGTAACGGCAGACAACGGTTATGACGGACTTGACGAGGTAAACGTATCTGTAGGGGCAATATCAAGCACCTATGTCGGTAGCGGTATCACACAGCGTTCATCGTCAGACCTTACCGCAAGCGGTGCAACAGTAACAGTACCGAGCGGATATTATTCCGCACAGGCAAGCAAGTCTGTCACGAGCGGTACAGAGGGCACACCAACAGCAAGCAAGGGAACTGTCAGCAACCACAGCATATCCATAACACCGAGCGTAACAAATACGGCTGGATATATCAGCGGTGGCACAAAGACAGGAACGGCGGTATCGGTATCCGCGTCAGAACTTGTCAGCGGCACACTCACGATTTCCAGTAGTGGTACAAAGGACGTAACCAACTACGCTTCGGCTTCTGTTTCTGCTGGTACTGCTGGGACACCGACCGCCACGAAGGGAACGGTATCAAATCACGCTATATCGGTTACACCGTCAGTAACAAACTCAACAGGTTGGATCACAGGCTCGACCAAAACAGGCACAGCAGTAACCGTGTCGGCAAGTGAACTTGCCAGCGGTAGTCAGACCATATCGAGCAACGGCACAACGGACGTAACCAATCTCGCAAGCGTAACAGTAGCGATCCCTATTGTTACGTACTACACAGGGTCAAGCAATCCGTCATCAAGCACAGGCTCTAACGGTGACATATATCTGAAGGTGGTGAGTTAATTGGCAACGATGAAACTCATACCGAGTACATATTACAGGAATAACTCGTCTTATGTGACGGTTACGAATCCGAGCAATATGTACACGGACTGCGACAGCACGACTTATGCGTCCGTACAGAATACACGAAACTCAACATCGAACACATACTATTGTTATCTGCGTGGATTCAACTTTGATGATGTACCGAGCGATGCAACAGTTACAGGCTTCACGATCAAGATAAAGGCAAATGAATCGTATATGAGTACATCCTCATCTTATAGGATGTCTCTGTACAATGGCACGACATCGATAGGAAGTACAACTGTTACGTCATCGCTTTCGACATCGGTTCAGACCTTTACATTCCCAATACCGTCAACGCTGACGTGGGAAACCTTAAAGGGCTACGGAGCAAACTTCGGTATCCGCATCCCGCTAAGACGAAGCAGTACAAGTTCAAGTTCGTATGTATATGTCTATGGTGCAGAAATCGATGTTACATACACCGTTCCTGTTTACTACGATGTAACTATCAATAACAGCACATCCGCAACAGTAACAGCGACAGATACAAATCCGCTTGAGGGTGACGACGTTGAGATCAGATCAAACACCATTTCGGGTATAACCGTAACGGACAACGGCGTAGATGTAACAAACCAATTCACACAGCGAAGTGAAACGGCTGAAAGTTACACGGTCAACAATGTCGGCTCATACGGATTTACGCTGAATAGCAGTACAGGGTATTACGTCAGTAACAACAAGGGCGTGGACAAGTCAGCGGCGGTATGCCGTGTGGATTTCCACGTGCCTGTGGCGGCAACGATCACATTCACGTATATCAACTACGCTGAACAGGGCTACGACTTCGGTGTGTTCGGTAACATAGATGTCGCATTGAATAACAACTACTATGCGGCTGGAAGTAGCGGAGCGACCATATCTGACAGCAGTTACAAGTTAGCGTGTAACACATCATCGCACAACACTTCATCGGCACAGACATTGACTTATGATATGTCTGCCGGAGAACACTCGATATGGGTAAAGTTCAGTAAGGATGATGGCTCTGCATCGAACAATGATACATTACAGTTCAAGGTAGCGATTACGCTCAATGAGCCGTTCACGCCGGGATCGTACTATGGATATGACATCAACGACATTTCCGCTGACCATATCATCGTAGTAACGGCAAGCGGTGGAGACACATCGAAGCTGTATGTCAAACTGAATGGATCGTGGGTAGAAGTGCAGACTGCATACAAGAAAGTCAATGGCTCTTGGGTAGCACAAGCAGACGTTACATCAGTATTCCAGAGTGGAATAAATTACGTTAAAGGTAATTAAGGTCGCTCAAGGGGTAAGCGACACTTTCACCTCCTTTCTAACGATATACGCAAGAGAAAACCGGAGCCGTAATGGTTCCGGTTCTTTTGCGTTTTTTGGGAAACCCATTGGAAACCTTTTTGCACGATTTTTACATTTGATATACTTTAGTGATTGCAAGGCTCACAGCCCATAAGCCTTGAAATTCCAACACTTATACACCAAGAGCAGACAAGAGGAAACAAGGGCAGACAAGGGATTATTTGGGTTCGAGTCCCATGTCCTCCGCCAGTAGAACCGTTGAAATTACAAGGTTTCAGCGGTTTTTTCATTGTCCGGGGAAACCTTTTGGAAACCTTTTTGCATGAAATCACCAATTCGCCTCGCAGAATTGGTTTGTGAATCAAACAGGTGCGTGTATATGTTCAGGGTCGTTCCGATGTTAGAGTGCCCGAGCGCAGCGGAGATCTCAGCGAGGTCAAACTCGCCTGAGGCGTTCAGCATCGATGCAAATGTATGACGCAGACCATGCAGCGTGACGTCCGGAAGGCCGTGCGTCTTCGTAAATTCTTTTATCTGCCTTTTGGCATAGTCAGGACGCATCGGCTCAGAAGCGTACTGGATGAGGAACGGATTCTCGATGTATGGGTCCTTCTCGTGCTCATACATTAGTCTTACAATGTCAGACATCACGAACTCAGGCACTGAAACGATACGGCGGGACCGCTCCGTCTTTGTGTCCTGGATGATGTCCTCGCAGTGCATCCGGTGCCGGGTGCGCTGTACTTTGATGGTGCGCCACAGTACATTTACATCGCCGTTCATGAGGCCCATTATCTCGGATCTGCGCAGACCGCAGAACAGCGCAAGCTCATAAACGACCTTGAGGTCGAGTGTAGTGTCTTCCAGTGCGTCAACGAAAGCGTTGACCTCTTCTTTTGTCAAAACCACGATGTCAGGCTTTTTCTGCTTCGGAATGATGACCGCATCGCACGGATTGACCGTCAGCATCTTGTTTCTGATAGCCATTTTATAGGCCGATGACAGAAGGCTGATGTAGCCCTTTATCGTCTTGGGTGACGCCTTTTTCGGATACCCCTTCTTAGGCTCTCCTTTGACCGCTAACGCGATAAACTTCTCTATCTGATAAGGTGTTAGGTCTTGCGCTTTTATGCCCTTAAAAGCCAATTTAAGGCGCTTGGCATAAGACTCATATCCTGTCAGCGTGGTCTCTTTTATTCCCTTTATTCTTTGCATATCGATGTACGCATCCAGCAGATCTCCGACAGAGTCAGCCGTCAGGGTAGAAGAACTGCACTCCAATTCAAAGGCGCGGTATTGCTTTTCCGCGTCCTTCTTGCCGGTGATCGTGACAGTGCGGGTGCGCTGCACTCTATTTCCTTTTGAAGCTGATCCTGTTGAGACGATCAGCTTCGCCTTTGTTCTTGATAGGTATTTGATTGCCATGTCTATCCTTTGTATTTGTCGAAAAATTCTCCAGGCTTAAAACCGAGAACTCTTGAAACATCAATGATGAAATCAAGTCCCGGCTCTCTCTGTCCCAATTCGTAACGACTGTATCTCTGCTGGCTTATGCCCAGCAATTCGGCGACTCGGGCCTGTGAATAGCCCTTCGCAAGCCTTTTTTCCTTAAGGAAATCCCCATACTCAATTACAATCTGTTCCATATTAGCACACCCCCTTCACCGACATTGTACCATTTTTGAGCCTTAAAAAAGAGTAAGATTACAACAAAAAGGTGTTGACAACCACGCCAATATGGCGTAAAGTATGACATGTAAGGCACACCAAAGCGGTGTGACACAATATATTGAGAGGAGGTAACATGAGAGACACAAATTATGAGCTCCGCGCATGGATGGGTGCCAACAAAGTTTCGGGCCGAAAACTTGCCAGATTAATGGACAGATCCTATGAGACCATCAGGGTAAAGCTCAGGGGGCAGACGGAGTGGACGCTCCCAGAGATCGAGAAACTTCTGGAAGTGACAGGGCTGACATTTGAGGAACTTTTTTTTACTCACATTCACGACAAAATGGCGTAAAGAGCGCTTTACGGTAAAGGGGGATTTACATGAAGAAAGAGAAAATCAAAGTGCTCACGCCAGTCAAAGCAATGAGAGCAAAGTGCCTTGACTGCTGTTGCGGAAGCGTGCAGGAGGTCCGAGAGTGCCCTATAAAAAACTGCGCGCTGTGGCCGTACAGAATGGGGCGAAAACCTAAAGGTGAAGAATTCGTCGACAGCAAGGGCAAGCCACTAAAAACCTCAACGTAGCTATGGGGTTTTTACGAAATCGGAGGGCTGAACGATGAGACTCTACACCGCAGAAGAAGCTGCCGAAGTGCTCAGGGTGAGCAAGTGGACGGTGTGGAAGTACGGCAGGGAAGGCAAGCTCCACACAGTCAAGTTTGGAAGGACGGTCAGATATGACCTGGAAGGAGGAAAGAATGTACAAGCTGATAGTTACAACACTCAAGTATATGAAGGTCGGTGAGGACTACGACTACGTAGAGTTCAAGAACGAATTTGAGTTCGACTGGGAAACTCTGGTCTCGTTCCTCGGATGCTTCGTTGACAGCAGCATCAGGAATGACGTCAAGTTCGAGATCAAGAAGATCGAGGAGGCATAGACATGATCAAGTACATCATGGGATGGATACTGCTGGGTGCAGCATGGTTCGGATTCGGTTTCATGGCAATGACCATGATCATGACAGCATAGGAGGATGAAATGGGTAAGCACGATATAAGAATGGCAACAAGCAGCGAAGAGTACCTGCAGGGGCGCATCAGGGACCTTGAGGCTCGCCTGGCCTTCGTCAACGAGACAAACGGCAAGCTTCAGAAGGAAGTGACCAAGTACAACAAGTGGATCAGCGAGATCGAGGCGGCAGCTCAGGACAGACTCGCAGAAAAGGACACATACATCGCCGAGCTCGAGGCGAAGATCGTGAAGCTGGTGGCGCGCTATGTATAAATGTCCAGAGTGCGGAGAGATCTTCGAAGAGCCGGAGTACGAGACGGTCTGCATGGAGGAGCTGTACGGTGTCAGCTCGATGTTTCCTGACAGACACTACAGGACCTTTGCAAACTGTCCCTGCTGTGGAGGGCCAATCGACACAGAGGCCGACGGATGGGACGAATCGTATGAGGAGGATGACGATTTTGAAGAATAAGAAAAGCACACCCGAAGGTGCACTAATCCCGCAAGACAATGGTACCACATCGGGTGAGAAAAGTGAAGCGGAAAGGTGGTTTGACAAGATCGGCACCGGCGCTGCTTATGCGCTGAAAAGGCCGAAGGACCCAATAGTCGACAGACAGCTTCGCAGACTGATTGAGAGCGCCAACAACAATGATGACTGCATCATCAACGTAGGCTTCGGATATTTCAGACCGGGAGACGATGACAGCGATGACTTCGAGACGTACCTGGCTGCTGAGAGGAGCAAGATAAGAAGCCGCCTCAAGACGCTCAGCAAAATGGAACAAACTTATGACAGGAGGTACCAATGAGCATATTTGAAAAACTCAACTCCATCAATGTAAACGACAAGGCCGAGAAGAAGAACGGCCTTACATACCTCTCATGGGCATGGGCATGGGCAGAGCTGAAGAAGGTCTGCCCTGAAGCCACATACACCGTCTATGAGAACGCTGACGGATGGAACTATCACACAGACGGCAGGACCTGCTGGGTGAAGACAGGAGTCACGGCTGACGGCATCGAGCACATCGAATATCTGCCGGTCATGGACTTCAGAAATAAGAGCATACCGCTTGAGAACGTCACATCTTTCGATGTCAACAAGGCTATTCAGAGAAGCCTTACAAAGGCGGTAGCAAGGCATGGTCTCGGGCTCTACATTTATGCCGGTGAGGATCTGCCGGAAGAGGTCTTCGAAGAGCAGATGAAATACACCGATGCAGACATCAAGAGAGCGACCCTCAAGAGACTGCTGATGAAGACTAACAGCGATCTGGTGCTGTTCCTTGAATGGTGCTCAAGGGAATTTAAGAGGGAGATCAAGGCCGTAGACGAAATGAATGAGAACGAGCTCGACAGAGCTATAGCGCAGGTTAAGAGGAAGGAGAAAAAGCAGTGATAAACGTAGAAGCTGAAAATGTAAGACTGTGGATAAACGAGCACACAAGAGCTGACGGCACCAAGTGGTACTCATATTCCATATCGACATCATCGAAAGACCAGGAGGGCGGATACATCAACAAGGCCCTTGAGGTAAAGATGACAAGAGACGTGGAGATCCCGAGCGACCTTAAGAACGGTGCGCTCGTCACAATCAGAGGCTCACTCTCCAACAGAGCTTTCCCGGGCAAGGATGGCGAGAGACGCGTCGAGCATCTCCTGTGGGCCCGCGAGGTCGACTTCGACAAGCCATATGAGCCAAGAGGCGAGAAGGCTGATTCGTTCGAGCAGCTTGTGGAGGATGTGCCGTTCTAATGAATAGCAGAACCAAAGGCAAGCGCGGCGAGCTTGAAGTCGCGCACCTGCTCAAAAAGTATGGATACGATGCAAGGCGAGGCCAGCAATATTCCGGATCTAACGGAGACCCCGATGTTGTTGGCCTCCCGGGGATACATCTCGAGGTCAAGCGAGTGGAAAAACTAAACATTGAGAATGCCGTAGATCAGTCTGTCCGCGATGCAAGGGAAGACGAAAAGCCCGCAGTCCTTCACAGGAAGAACAGACGTAAGTGGCTTGTAACGATGCCCTTTGATGAGTGGATAGAACTCTACCAGGCATGGGAGAAGGAGAATGAACGGATTCATAAAGATTCACAGGTCGCTCCTTGAATGGGAATGGTGGGATGACAAGAACACGTTCCGCCTCTTCATGACGATCTTGCTCCTTGCCAACTGGAAAGACAAAAAATGGCATGGCAAGGTCATCCCCAGAGGCTCCTTCTGGACAAGCCTTGAGACACTGTCAAAGAAGTCAGGCCTTACCCTGAAGCAGACAAGGACTTCGCTAAATAAGCTAATTGCGACAGGCGAAGTGGCAAGCAAAGGGGCAAACGACGGAAGGCTCATAACCGTTGTAAAATATGACTTTTACCAATCTGATGATGGAAAAAGGGCAAACGAATGGGCAAACGAATGGGCAGACGAAGGGCAAACGAAGGGCAAACGAGGGGCAACAACTGAAGAATATATAAGAAGAGATAAGAAAGGGAAGAAGGAAGAATATGCCCCGATCGATTTTTTCGAAGGCATAGATTAAGGAGATGCGATGACAAGAGAAGAGACCAAGCTCATCCTGAATAGGATTTTCAAGCTCTACATCACTCAGTCAAGGCGATTCAGAGATGGCGAGAAGCGCGACATGCTCAACACCTGGGCGGAGGAGTTCTCCAACGAGAGCTATGAGGATGTCAACAAGGCGGTAAGCCTTTACTCAAAGAGCGGGAAGCCGTTCATGCCGAACGTGCCGGACATCCAGCAGGAGCTCGTCAACATGGAAGACACAGAGGGCAACAGGCTATTCAACAGACTCGCAAGAGCTGCGGAGATGGCTGCCAATCCAATAGAGCATATCGTCATAGACGATCTCGGCGGGTTCAGATGGAATGAGGAATTGCAGCGCAATGTCTACTATCATGCGGAGACGCACGTTACGACGGACTACACGCAGACAGACTTCTCGGATCTGCCGCAGGAGCTTCAGGAATATGCGGAAGACGTCGATGGGCTGAAGCATATATGGAAAGAGATCGAGAGCAACCGCTTCTATGCAAGGCAGAGGTTTCTTGACGGACTTTCACAGATCAGGAGGCGATTGAATGAAGAGGCAGTGTGACATCTGCGGATGCGAGGCTGACGAACATTGGATGATGCCGTTCAATACAGGCCGTAAGACCATGTGGCTGTGCTGGAGCTGTTTCAAGCAGTCTCAGTACGAGGCACAGAAGAGCGGACACTTCAGGCAACAGAAGCTATATAAGTTACACAATAACAGAAAGAGGAACAAATGAAAGACGATTTAACCCCAAGAACGTGCGCCGTGTGCGGTAAGCAGTTTATTCCCAGACGGCGTAACCAGAGAAGCTGCGGTGATCCTGAGTGCGTGTACAAATGGAAGAGCCGTTACAGAACAAGGACTAATGCCAAGCGCAACAGGGAAAAGGTTGTCGAACCGTATGTACCGAAGCCGGACACCATCGTTGCTATCGGATATGCAGAAAGACAGATGGCAAGGTCGCTGGAACTGGCTGGCAAGATAAAGGTATAGGCAAAGACAGAGGGCGAGGCACTACGTTATTACTATTACGCACAGAAGGTCTATGAAATTATCACGCCTTGCCCTCTGATTGCAAAGGAGAGTGGAGATGACGGAAAGAGAAGTGCTATTGGAGATAGTCTGCAAAATAGGAGTGCTTACTTATGGTAAAGAGCGGTGGTTCAGACAGAACGGCTGTTGGTATGACAGAATGATCGGAGATTATATACCGAACGAGACACTTTCAGAACGTGTATGTAATGAACTCGATTTCGAGATTAAGGAGTGAAATGATTAGCAAAATAATATGCCTACTGATCGGATTCGTCCTCGGAGTGGTGACGATGATGGTAGCGTGGGTGATGTACGAGGAGGGTGAGGATGAGTAGATTTATAGATGCGGATGCAATCGAAAAGGCAGTCCACAAAAGGGTGTATGCGGTCGAGGTCGAGGATATTCTCGCAGAGATCGCAGACGCACCGAGCATCGACATCGTGCGGTGCAAGGAGTGCAGGTGGGGCAAACCTTATAGCGACAAACAACTTGAATGTGACGCACTTGGACTTGGTGGACTTAAATTCCCCGATGACTTCTGTAGTTTCGGAGAGAGGAGAGAGTGATGAAGTGGACACCAATAAGCGAGAAGTTGCCAAGTGAACGAGGCGAATATCTCATAACATGGGGAGACATTGGCGATGGCGTGGTAGACCTTGCGTATTATGGAAAACCACAAAATCCAACAAGGGAAGTCGACGGTTTATGCTTTTTCGACTACAACGATGAATATGGCGATGTTCCATACGATACTGTCAAGGCGTGGATGCCTTTACCAAGACCATACACGGCAGACCGCAAGACCGAGAACAGTTCGGAAAAACCGAACAACTGCAAGGACGAGCCACAGACGGAAAGGAGAGAGTGATGAAGAATTTAATTAATGCCACAAGGTTGTTAAAAAGTATGCACACAGACCTTTGCGCAGGAATCAGATGTAAAAATTGCACGATGTGTACTGATGATGGTGGCTGTGCTGTGGAAGAGTGGATAGACAAATTCCCATCAGCCGAGCAGACAGAGCCAAATCCCAACGCAAACCAACACGTTCAACACGTTGAATACGTTGAAGATGGCGAACTAAAGCGTTGCCGAGAATGTAAGCATTGCGTAGGCGAATATCGCACACCTATTTCAGCAAAAGGGATTTGTTACACTTATATAACTTGTACGGCAAATGGGTGCAATTATGAGCAGACCGAGCCACAGACGGAAAACGAAGAATACCTTGATAGGATTATGAGGCATGACCCACATAAGGATTGGTATGCAAGTGAGGACGAGCCACAGACAGACTGTGCTTGGAAGTGAGGACGGCTATGTGGCAGATGACTTGGGACGAACTCGGTAAGGATGATGTCAAGCCGACAGAGCAACACAACGCGCACGGCTCTATATATTACAAGTGCGGTATATGCGGGTCGTTCGTGGGCATATTCGGACCGAAAGGCTTCCACGAAGAAGGATGGCTCTATAAGCGAGACAAATGCGAGAACGGTCACGTTATTGACTGGACATAACAACGGCACTCCAGAGGGCGGGCATCATTAATTATTTCTAATCGCCATTGACTGTTTCTATTATTGTTGAACCCGTCCGCCCTCTGAATTGCATATAGGAGGATGAAAATGACAGATACACTACTTACTGCAGCAAGAGGAGGAATAAGGAAAGGCGACCTCGTAATGGTTTCTTTCCCCATGAATGAGAAGACCAATAATCCGGCGCACGCGCTCGACGGCGAGCAGTTCGTAGTCAAGGCAAGGCGCAGGCCGAACGTAACCAAAGGCGGTGACATTTACCTCTTTGAGTTATATGGTGCGGTATCTAAAAGAGGAATACCTTACACTTTCCTTTCAGATGAATTGATCAAACTATGAATGCAAAAGAATTTTTAAGACAATACAGAATGCTGTCGGTCAGGATCAAGCAGCTCGACCTTGACATCATGGAGCTCGAGGAAAGCTATGACTCCATCACCATCGACTATTCGGGTATGCCTCACGGCTCAGGAATAGCAGACAGGACTGCGAGCCTGGCGACACAGATGGGCCAGCTCAGACTGCGGAAGCTGCAGCTGAAAGAAGAGGCGATCAAGAAGCGCGAGGAGATTCTCAAGGTCATCAACTGCGTAGATGATCCGATACAGTGCCAGCTGTTGTATGACCGGTATATCCTCTTCATGACTTGGGAGCGGATAGCTGAAGACTGCGACAGGTCCGACAAGTGGTGCCGGACAGAGCTGCACTCAAGGGCACTGCAATCTGTAAATAAAATATTAGATAATTCCTTGTAGTTCCGCTTGGCGGGCTAATACAATCTATAATGTAAAAGTGGGTGAAGCAAATGAAACGCAAGTCGGATATGTACGCAGAACGAGACGGTATCTTTGTTGAGGATGTATTCCCTCCTAACAGAGGCAGCTATAAGCTGTATCACATACCGTGTGCAAAGTGCGGAAGGATCGTAAAGCGGAAGGTCTACAACGGCGATAAGGCTTACTACTGTGACATATGCAAGAACGATCTTGTAAAGAAAGAAAAGGCTCTGGAGCATGAGCTGCTGAATGAGATCCTGTCTAAAGGGGAGCAGCGTTTCCTTAAGGCAAAGGATAAGCTGCTGAAGCAAGTCAAGAAGCCTGAGGATTACACTAATGCGATCCGCATTGCAGGGACTCGGGCAAACTCTTACGGCAGTATCCCTGAGGCAATGGTAGCCATCGAACTTATCCGGCTCGGATATGCGATCATACCACAGCAGGGGATAGGCAAATACAAAGTCGACTTTGCTATACCGAATGAGAAGCTGATAGTCGAAGTGGATGGCGGTCTGTATCATAACGATGCAAACCCGGACAGAGACAACTTCATCAACCTGTGTCTCGGACTTGATTGGGAGATAGTTCATATCCCTGCAGAGTGGGTATCGAGTGACATTCGGAGGCTGAACAAAGTTCTGAAAGAGGTCAAGAAGAAAAGATCTCTTCAACAATAAAATATCATAAGGACACACATCAGGGCGGCGATCTCCGTCCTTTTGTGTTGGTTATAGATATGAGCGGAACTAATCCCCGGTACCAGAATGGGAACCTGAGGCGGAAGCATAGAGCAAGATTAAAGGCGATGGAATGTCCTTGCGGTATATGCAAGGGGCGGCTTGGTCCCATCCACTACGATGAACCGAGCGATGCACAGCACCCACTGTCATTTGTTATTGACGAGATCAGACCTGTCAGCAGATGGAAAGAGTTTGGTTACGATTCGCCAGCTTCTGCAGCTCAAGACTGGCACAACCTGCAGGCGGCTCACTGGATATGCAACCAGAAGAAATCAAATAATATTGATATTAATATCAGGGAAGTAACAAGGACGCTCAACGTCAGGGACGGAGATTGGTAGGGGAGGGGTCTCCCACAGGCCCCGGTCGGCTAC
>JAEIGA010002598.1_pt1 | contig 28750 bp, 41 predicted proteins | sample 9270691 | NCBI WGS metagenome assembly JAEIGA01 (sample SAMN17057246, study PRJNA624740) | gut metagenome | biome: biome; isolation source: fecal sample | host: Bos grunniens | place: China: Xizang | collected 2019
CTTTTAAAGTGCTTTGTGGTATAAAGTATCACATGGATATTTTACAAGGCGTTAAAACGGCACAAAAACGGCTATAATTTACAATAATAATATTTATGTAAACAGATATACGTATAAAAGCCATATAAGGCTATTTAAGACGATAAAAAACCATTATAGTTTAAATTATGCCTTAATGGGTTTTAAGGCGTTAAAATGCCGTTAAAATGCGTTAAAATGGTGTTTTGTAGTTTGGTTTTAATTTTTTTTGTTGTGATCCAGGCAAAAAACAATAAAAAAACACCTGATTAAATTCAAGTGTTTTTTAGTCTTTAGTATGTGTCTATTTCTGTTAATAACTCCGAGAGGCTAGTACCGTATAAATCAGACAATATTTTTTTTATTTCTCTCCGAGCGTCCTCGGGTGTAGTGGCTTTTATTTTAAAGTTGCCACCTTTTAAAAGTCCGGGAAATGCTGCTACTTGCAAAAATAAGCCCGTGTTTGATTTATAAATATAAATACCTGAAACTATGTTAATATAACCCGATTCGAGCAAAAAAAGCGCGTCAATTTTTCCCATTTTTAAAACCTTCCATATTTTGCTAAATTATAGCCATTTAGAATATTATCTATCATATTGGCAGCGTCAATATATCCATTTACGCCGATATAATACCCCTTGCCGTTATTGTCTGCCGTTGCAAAATATAAAAATGCGCCGTTGTTTTTCTGCCTCTCATAGTGGCATTTTATCCCAGTTTTTTCTGTGAATTTTTCAATAGTGATTTGTAAAATTTGTTTGTTTGTCATGTTATGCCCTCCGTTAGCCTCATTTTTTTAAAATTCTATTTTGTAACCGATGCCACAAGGTGTTATTTTTGCGCCGTATTCTGTGAAAAAATCCGCCGTGGTTTTTATGATCGTTTCTGCCGTGCCTGAGTTGCTTGTGAATATATCAAGCAAACAATATAATATATCCCCATATGTAGACAATGTTATTTTGTTTTTTTGTAGCCTTTTTTCTGCCTCTGATTCCATTAAGTTATAGTTGTATTTTTTCATCCTTTAAACCTCCGTTACACACTCAAGATTATTCATATATATAACCTCGTCTATATCAGCTATATTTTTATTGTCTTTTATTCCTGCTAACTTGCAAATTAACGCCGTGATATCGTAATTGTCTATATTGTAATCATCTAATATTTTTTCATTTTCCATGTTTTCACCCTCCGTTATATTGTAACCGTTTCAAGTTTTTCCCATTCTTTTTTACAGATTCCCGGCAAGTTATATAATAGCCTGAATGTGTGTATGTGTTTTGCCGTTGTTGCACTGTAACCGTCCCACAATTTATTAAAATTTCCGTTGTTGTCAATAAATGCAACTATGGTATCATAACTCTGTAAAAATACGCCGTTGTCCGTTTCAATTGTTAATGCTCTGTTATTGCTTCCATCGAGTAAACGGACGCGCCCTGCCTTTTTTGCGTTTTCAATTGCCCCCCTGTTTTGTTGGGTTTTTTGTCAAGTATTCGTGTCTGTAGTCTGTTTTTAATGTTTCAAAATATTTCATGTTTTTATACCTCCATATATCCTTCTTTTTTGTAGTCTGCTCGTATTCTCTGCAAATCCTTTTTTGATACAAGAACCGCCTCCGAACGGGTGAAAAGTCCACAAGAAAAATTATAATATATTTTTTTTGTTTCGTGGTTCACTTGTAAACGGTATATATTCCCGTTTGTGTCTGCCTTTGTTATAAAGTTGAAAAAATAACCCATGTGTCAAGCCTCCTGTTATTAATTAATTTTGTATATTTCACGATATAATAAATATGTCAATAATTCTTCGGCTTCTTCTTTTGTATATTTGTTTTTTTCTTCGTTTGTTTCCTCAAGTATAATTGCCAAGTCATCAACGGCGCTACGGTTGTAATAATAACAAGTATCTAATATAGACGGTAAACCCTGCGCCCAGTCCTTGAAAATATTTTGTTGACTATAACGCCAAGCGTTTTTATCATATTTAATTTTTTCGGTATATATGGCCTCCTGTATGTATTTAGCTACTTTTTTAAAATCCTTTTCGTCTACATCGTTATCATAATACGGCGTAAAATTTTCAAGTATGTATTTTCTAATGTTTTCAATTGCCTTTTTGCTGTTTGTTTTAATCATGTTTTATACCTCCGATTTTTTAAAAATTGTTAATTGTGCGCCCGGTTTATTCTCTCGGGTGAGTTTTGTCAAGAATCCCGAAAACCCTTAAAAATAGCTTTTAAAAATTCCCGTTGTTGTTCTTGTTTTGTCTATGTACTTAATATACACCCTATACGATATTAAGTCAATAGTAAATTTTAAATTTTTATAAAAAAATATAGAAAAAAATAGAAAAAAGTAGTATTTGTATAGTTATCGGAGAGTATACACAATATATTGTGATATAGTACAATAAAAAATTTACACCAAACAAGGAAAAAAGCAAAAAATGGGAAATAATATACCAGATCACGACAAAAAAAACATGAATCAGGACACGGACAAGGCTGCTCCGATGGATTTTGAATATATAATAAATAATAACATGATTGAAAACACCCTTTTAAGTTTGGCAGAACATCAAAACATTGATATTTATAATTGCGCCTTGAATCCTTGGAAAGCGTTGTTAATGGAATGTGGCGCAATATTATTTTCGCATAATGAATTAAAAATAAAAGTTAACACTCACAATATAAATAATATCCCATGTATAAACTATATTTATGATTTTAATAAATTAAATATTGTGTGTGATGTATATGTTTATATAAGTTATAAATACAATAAATTAATAAATGTGTTATATTATGGATGTTTATGTAATATTAAAAATAACAATATTTATACTATTTTGAGTAGTGGCAATAATTATAATGATTTAGAAATTGCAAAAGATTTTAATAATATCAAAATAAGTATTTATAAAAGACTTAAATGTGAACGTGAGGAAAATCTAAAAGAAAAATGTTTCGAGAGTCCTGGAGCCGTGGGCACTATTGCGATCGGCAATGTTGAAAACGGATGGAACTTAACACCCGGACAAAAAGCCATAAATACGGCAGACAATAACATATTATCGTTAGGGCAATTGCCAACATTAAAAGCTATCGGAACGGCAGAAAACCCACAAAACGCCGATATTTTAAGCGATTAAAGGGCAAAAAGGCATATATAACACCCTTGTTAATAGTCTGTAAATCAGGTACACGTCATTAACATTGTAAAGGGGTAGGGGTGTTGACCGAATCGGTCAAAATCGGCGAGATTAGTCCCTCAAGTTCCGAAAAAACAAAAGATTATTAAAAAATGACATAGAGAAATACACAATACTGTTTATTGCAAGTAACGAAAAAACAAAAGATTAATGAGTAATATAATAATAGCCAATACATTGCAAGATACTATAAAAGCATAATATATATTATCAATACTCAACCACCGAAAAAATAAAAGGACAGTAAATAGTAATATAAATACACATATATTACACACATACACATATAGACAATACAGAGAGATATATACACATAACCCTCATTTAACCATTGAACACACAATACACCATATTGGTTACACTAAAAACGATGTAAATTACCCTAAAAATGATGTAAAAGTGAAAACATAGTGTAAAGAGAGTGATATAAATACCCCTACAAACGATTTTAACGTACCATAGTGGCATTTTAACCACGAAAGTGATAAAATACACGATGAACGAAAAACAGAGCCTTAAAACACCCTTAAAACGATTATGAGTGACAGACAAGGATTTGACAATTACATAATGGCTTGTTTGCGCAAGTACGAAGAAAACCACCCTGATGTGAAATTAACGGCGAAAAAGCAGATTTCCGTGTCAATAGATGGTTGTCCGTACTGTCAAGGCAAAGAAGATTTGTTTAATATCCCCTTTTACATGAGAGTGAGGATAGAAAAAGACACATTGGTTGTTGAAACAGACGAAACACGGACTATCAAGATACGATATTGTCCGATGTGTGCGAGAAAACTTTAAAAATATGGGTTATGGCACTAACCACAATAACAAATGTTCAAAACTGTTTCCCACAAACCTGCCGTAACCCTATTTATAGCCCTTTAGTGTAATGGTTATCACGGAAGATTTTGATTCTTTGGATGCTTGTTCGATTCAGGCAAGGGCTGTTTGTTCATGTTTTGTGAACACCTTTCGAGAGCCTATTTGCATGAGCAGATTAAAGGGAATCTCGATGTTTCCCGATAGGCATATATCGTTTTTCATCCATGACGATAAACTCCTTTTGGTAATGCGTGGAAATCGTGACAAGTAGCCGTGAAAGTCGGTATGAGTATGGCGAGTAAAGAATTACAAGACTATGTAAATCATGCGAAAAAACTAATAGAGAATGGGCAATTAGACTATTCAATAGCCGATGCACTATATCAAGCCTCACAAGTAGCCATGAAAACGGAGAAAGACAACGAATATGGTTTAAAGGTGTTGTCTTATGCCAAATATGTGTGTAGGCAGATTGTCAGGCGAGAGCAAAATTGTTCAATATGGGAAATTGAGAGATTTTGTTTTGATAATAATTGTCAGGTAGATATTGTTAATCTGTTTTACAAGATTCTGAAAGCAGAAAGTCCGTTTTTGTTTGAATCCTATATATTTTTCATGGAACGGCGTAGACACCCGACAAAAAGGTTTTATTTACCACGAAGAAAGACACTTAAAGTTGTTGTCGATGATCTGCAAAGGTTAGAGGACACAGATTTAAAGTTTTACGGACTATCATTACCATCGAGAACGGGAAAATCTACTCTATGTATCTTTTTCCTATCGTGGATAGCTTATAAAAGACCGAATAGCCATAGTGCTATGGGTGGACACTCGGGAATGTTGGCAGATGGTTTTTACGATGAATTGTTAAACCTGATGACAACACAAGAGTATTGTTTTGCCGAATTATATTCAGAATTACACCCCGGTTGCGTACTTTTAGCCGATAAATCTGCCGACAAGCACATAATAACCCTTGATAAACCTGATAGATTTGCCACAATCACTTGCCGTGGTATTGATGGTACATGGACAGGAGATATTGACATTTCCGATGGTGGATTTTTGTATGTAGACGATTTAGTGCGAGATAGAGAACACTCATTATCCCCTACACGAATGGAAAGCACATGGCAAGAGTATCTAAACAAGATGGTTGACCGAAAAGTTGGTACGAAAATAGGAGCGCATTGTGGTGCAAAGGAACTCATGGTAGGAACACTATGGAATGTCCTTGACCCACTTGAAAGAATGAGAAAAGAGCATGAGGGAGAAAAAGGTTATCTGTTTAGACGAATACCTGCCCTTGACGAAAACGATAAATCCAATTTTGACTATGCGATAAACGGATTTTCCACGGAATACTATCACGAAATGAGAGAAAGACTTGATAATGCCGAGTGGATGGCTAAATATCAACAACAACCCTATGTTCGTGAGGGTATAGTCTTTAAGGCAGACGAATTAAGGTACTTTAATGGCATTTTACCCGAGGGCGACCATAGAATTGTAGCTGCCGTTGATGTGGCATGGGGTGGTGGTGACCACTTATCAATGCCTATCGGTGCAGAATACGAAAATGGCGATGTGTATATCTTTGATTGGGTATTTAGTGCAGAACCGAAAGAAACCACGATACCGATTGTTGTCGGACAGATAGTTAATAACAACATCCGACAGATACGATTTGAGGGAAACACGGGTGGAGATATGTTTCAGGCGTATGTTGACGAACAGTTAGAGAAAATGGGCTACAAATGTTCAACAGAAAGCCGAAAAGCACCTAACAAAATGTCGAAAATGGAAAAAATCATTGCATATTCAGGCGATATTAAGCGAAAATTCGTATTTTTGCAACCAAACAAGCCATTAGCGAAGAAGAAACCGGGGCAATATCGCAGAACAACCGAGTATCAACAAGCAATGGATGAGTTTGTGACATTTGTTAAAGTCGGAAAGAATGACCATGACGATGCCGTGGATGGTTTAACACAGTTAGAAATGTTTTTGGATTCAGAAACAGATATGCCGAGTGTAAAGGCTTGTATGAATCCATTTAGGAGCTATGGGAGGGCTTAAATGAACGCAAAGGACTATTTATACCGAATTAGGACAATTCAAGCGAGAATTGAACGAAAAACCGAAGAAATTGAGATGTTGAGGTCAATGGTTGAAAGTACAACAGCACCGATGGGGAGAGATTACATTCAATCATCGGGAAAACAAGACAAGTTTGCTAATATCATTTCAAAAATGGTGGATATTGAGAACGAAAGAGATACCCTGATAGCCGAAAAGTTTGATATTGTCTGTATGATTGAACGGATTGAAGATGCCATAGCCTTTAAATGTGTGTATTTCAAGTTTGTTAACAACATGAGAGTTAACGATATTTGCGAAAAATTAGAGATAGCAGAATCAACATTTTACAAAAAAATGTCAGTTGGCTACTCGGAAATAGACGAGATATTGAAAAATAGAGTACCCATAGAGAAAAATGTAGTAGTCGGATAGAAAAATATAGTAGACAAATCATAGATTTCACTTTTTTTTCTTGTTATTGTAAAATCGTGAAAAGAAGATTTGTCGATTTCATCAAATGACCTCACTTTTAAAAGCCTTGCCAATTTGGTAGGGCTTTTTACTTTGGAGAAACATGAACAATAAGACTTTGCAACAACTTGTAAAAGGTTGTTATGGCAGAAAAATCGCATACACAAATGTAGACCACATAGACGAAAACAACATTTTAAGTGTTATTGGCAATACTATCGGTGTTTTCAACAACAACAGAATGGTATGTGAATATTTGTGGCGTTATAAGAATGGCGATCAACCCATTCGTTATCGTAACAAGACAATTCGTGACGATGTATGCAACAATGTTGTAGAAAATCACGCATGGGAGATTGTTCAGTTTAAGAACGGACAGACAAACGGAGAGCCGATTCAGTATATTTCCCGGAGAAAAGACGAGAGCATAAGTGATTTAATTGACAAACTCAATGATTATGTTGCAGCCGTTGATAAGCAAGTGCGTGACATATCATCAGGAGAATGGACAAGTGCCGTAGGTACGGGATTTAAGGCTATTCAAAGAGTAAACGGCGATGTGCCTTTTAGAATCACAGTACCTACACCACTTAATACATATATCATTTACTCACAATACACGGAACAACCGATGTTAGCCGTGCAGAGATTAAAAGACGAGAATAACGAACAGTTTTTCTTGTGTTTTGATGAGAGATTTGAGTATCGCATAAAGAACGGCGTAGTAATCTTAAAGAGATTGCACTTGTTTGGTGGTATTCCTATCGTGGAATATCCTAACAATCAGGATAGAATATCTGATATTGAGTTAGTTATTGATATGCTTGATGCTATTAACAACTATCAATCAAACAGAGTTGATGCCGTTGAACAATTTGTGCAGAGTTTTATCAAGTTTGTCAACTGTGAGATAGACGAAACCGAATTTAGAAAAATGAAAGAGGTAGGAGCTATCACAGTACATTCAACAAAGGATAAACAAGCCGATGTTGATATTATGACACAAGAGCTTAACCAAACTGAAACACAAGTTGCAAAGCAAGATATACTCGATAACATTGCATCTATTCTTGGAATACCTAACAAGGAAAGTGGCTCAAAGTCAGGTGATAGTCAGGGTGCTGTCGAACTCCGAAATGGCTGGGACTTCGCAAAGCAGAGAGCAGGTATTAAAGACCCTTACACAGTAGAGGCAGAGAAAAGACTTGCAAAAATCATCATTAACGAAATTCAGTTATCAAAGGGCAAAGACGAAATGCCACTTGATATGTTTGATGTTGATGTAAAGATAAGCCATTCTCCGACAGATAACCTTTATGTTAAGGCTAATTCACTTGCATTACTGTTACAGAGTGGAGTTGACCCGAAGATAGCAATTAAAACATCAGGACTTTGGAGCGATAGCGAAAAGGTTTACACACAATCAAGAGATACACTTGATATTAAACAAGGCTATACCGAAAAGGAACAAGCCGAGAACATAATTGACATAGACAATAGGGTTAAGAATGGCAATACTTGATAAAGACGAATTAAATATGCCCTTGTCTGATGATGAAGATATTGAGGAAATTCTATATGATTATTTCCGAGAAATGAACAAAATCACAGACGAGCAAGTGGAGGATAGGGTTGATATTGCCAAACAGATTTACAACCTTATTGCTATGTTTTTGTTTCTTGTTAGTGGTACGGCATACACAAACGGAGTGCAAGATATAGACTACTATGTGTTAATGCTACAAAGACGATTTAAGGATATAATCGGATTTTCTGATAGTTACACAGAAAGTTATGTGAATTTCATAACCCTTGAAATCGTGAATACCACTTTTGAAAATCTTGAAACAGAATATTATCTGTCGAAAGATAGGGCATTGGATATAGCCGAAACCGAAGCAAACACTATTATGAATTATAGTGATTATCAAAATGCTATCAATAATGGGTTTACCAAAAAACAATGGCTTACCGAAAAGGACAACAAGGTTAGGAAATCACATAGGCTTGTTGACAATAAGGTAGTTGGCATTAAGGACTATTTCAAAGTCGGTGGAGATATGATGTTGTTTCCACATGATTTGTCAATGAATCCGAAAGCACAGAACATTATCAACTGTCGATGCCATATCAAATACAGTAATTAAGTCGCAAGACTTTTTTATATATAAAATTCGCACTTATGCGTCAAATAAGAGATGCCAATTCGTTAAGAAAAAACGTAAAAATCGTAGGCAGGAGGATAAAAATGAATAGAGAAACATTAAGTGCTTTAGGACTTACAGACGAGCAGATTAACGAGGTAATGAAAGAACACGGCAAGGATATTCAAGCCGAGAAACAGAAAGCAGAGGGATATAAAACCGATTCTGTTAAGTTAGCCGAGTTAACAAAACAGTTAGAGGCAATGAAAAACGCCCAAAATGAAAAGGACAAGACGATTGAAACGAAAGATACTCAATATGACGAACTGAAAAAGCAATTTGATAGTTTGCAAAGTGAGTTAAAGACAAAAGAGCTCAAAGCTAATTTAGCCGAAAAAGGAATTGTCGGAGAAAACGCAGATAAACTCATTCAATCATTAGCAGGTGGAACACTTGATGTGGAACTATTAGGCGCAATTATTTCCGAAAAGGAAACAAACGCCGTAGACGCAAAGGTTAAGGAACTTGCAGGACAAGCAGGAAACCCCGGTGGGTCACAAGGCAATGGAAATGGCCCTGAAAAAACCGATGCAGAGAAAATGGCAGAAAGCATCGGAAAGAGTTTTGCCGAATCTCAAAAGGCATCTAACGATGTTTTAGCACAATATATTTAAACACAAAATTTTCATAGGAGGAAAGAAAAATGGTATTTGATACAAATTCAGTTGTTTCAACACCCGAAATTCTTAAAAGAAAACTCGGTGGCGAACTTTTTGTGCCTATCACAATCGCATCATCAGAGTTTTCAAGCACCGATGTAGTTAAGGCAGGTAGTCCTATCGGTGCAGATGGTACAATTCAGAACGATGGCGATGCTATTGGTATTCTTCTCAACGATGTATATGTTGATAACCCCAATGGCTCACTTATTAAGGGATTTGCTACAATCAACGAGGCAAATGCAAAGGCTAATAGTAATATTACACTTGCATCTACTTGTAAAGCAGCTCTTACAAATCTGTTTTTTGAATAATTAAAGGAGGATAAGCACAATGAGAATTACTGATGTATATAATTCAAAAGCCGTTGCTATTTTTCAATCAGAGGTAGCATCAAACAAAATCGCTTATCTTGGCGAGGGACTTTTCCCTGCAAGAAAGAAGATGGGACTTGACCTTAAATGGATAAGAACATCAAAGGGATTGCCCGTATCACTTTCTCCGTCTGCTTTTGATACTGTTTCTACTATCCGTAGCCGTGAGGGATTCAAGATGGATGAAACAGAAATGGCATATTTTAAGGAGAGTATGCTTGTTAAGGAACAAGACAGACAAGATATGTTGCATGTTCAGGATTCTTCTGACCCTTACGCAAAAGAGGTACTCCGTCATGTATTCGATGATGTAAACACACTTATTGATGGCGCAAAGGTAGTACCCGAGAGAATGAGAATGTATCTTCTTGCTAATGCAAACGGACACCCCTCAATCTCAATTTCTGCTAACGGCGCAACATACGCATACAACTATGACCCTAACAACACATACTCAACAAATAACTTTACTGATGTAGGTTATTCGCAGAGTACAAATTATTGGACAGATACAACAAATTCTGACCCGATGAAAGATATTGCCGATGCACAAGATAAGGTTGAGCAGAACACAGGCGCAAGACCTACAAAGATGATTGTTTCAAAGGCAACAATGAATCTTCTCAAGCAGAACGCAAAGATTAAGTCTGCAATTCTCGCACAGAATGTATCTGCTAATATCTTTATGACAGATGCAAGAGTTAAGGAACTTTTCGCTAACGAACTCGGAATTGAGGTTATTGTTTATACAAAGCTCTATAAGAACGAGAGTAATCAGGCAAAGAAATTCTATCCCGATGGTATGGCAACACTTATTCCTGATGGCACACTCGGAGATACATGGTATGGTGTAACACCCGAGGAAGCAACACTCCTTGAGGATTCTAACTATGATTGCACAATCATTGACGGAATTGCCGTTACAGTTGCAAATTCAGTAGACCCTGTTCAGACAAAGACAATCGCATCAGAGGTTGTTCTTCCCTCATTTGAGAGAATGGACGAAACATATATGCTCAAGATTGCATCTTCTGTAACATACTAATCAATACAATGGCTAAATGGGGGCATATAAAGCCCCCTAAAGCCGTTTAAGGAGATAGACAATGATTTTACCATTCAGAACAAAATACAACGGCGTTTACTATGATGCAGGTCAGGAAATACCCGTTGAGGAAACCAAAGAAGAAAAGGTTGCCGAAACAGTAGTTGAAGAAACAGTTGAGGAAACCAAAGAAGAAAAAGTAGAGAAGAAACCTACTTACAAACGCAAGACAAAATAAGGAACATTGCATTATGAATGAACTCATAGCCGAGATAAGAGCATTAGCAAAAACATATTTGACAGAAAGTGACGATGGGGATGATTCAGAACTCACAGAGTTTCCATTATCAATAGTTAATTTTGTTTTCGAGTACGCATTAAAGAAATGCAATTTTCCTAAACATTTCACAGACGAAAGAAAAGTCAATGAATTGTCGGCTTGTAAAAATTCACTTGCGATGGCTTGTGTAGACCTTTACTTGAAAATTGGTACAGAGGGACAGAACTCTTATTCATCAAACGGAGTAACCCGTAATTTCAAGTATGATTGGATAAACGCAAGTTTACTTGAAAACTTGCCGAATTATGTCAGGACAATATAATGCACAGAATGAGATTACCCAAACGAGATAAACAGAATATGTACTACTCAAATTTTGTGGGAACACAAAAAGAGTATCAGACAGACGCAGAGGGTAATATTGTTTATGTTGACATAGACGGAGTGCAAACACCCATTGAAACAGGTATTGTTTCAGAGGTTTACGGTACACCCGTTGCTTTTCGTAGCTCAATATCATCAAGCCTTAATGAAATGCACATTAAATCATGGGGAGTAGACCAATCATCAATCTATTCTGAATTATGTGTGCCAAAAGGCTATTTGCCACTTAAAATCGGTGCGATCATTTGGAGAACATCGGAAATCGAGTGGGATGATGAACAACAAGGAATACCCAAAGCATCATCATCGGACTATACTGTTTGTGGACTTATGGATGAGGGCTTAACGGAAGATTTGTTCTTGCTTAAACGAAATTCAAGTGAAGAAGAAGAAAGTCCGGGTGTAGACGATGAAGAAACTGAAAATCGAACTATTCAATCAAGCGACGATACAACAAGCGATTAAGGATATTGAAGATTATAAGCAAGAGATAATCAAAGGAACTGAAAGATTTTGCAAGGAATTATCCGATGAGGGAATCAAGATAGTAAACCTTAATATTCCTGATGAATTTGCGAGTTATGTTGCATTTGGTAGAAAAATAGACCCACAACAATATGGTTGCGATGCAATAATTATTCTTACCGATGTTGTCCCTTATGAATCAAGATGGTTAGTAAAGGGTGAAAACGGAAAAGAAATTGAGAAAACGGCTAAATTAAGTGCCGTGTTAATGGCAGAATTTGGGTCGGGTGTGAAAGCCGATGCAAATGCAAAACACATTAAGGCAACTAATGTAAAAGAGAAAGTCGGCAGAGGTACATTTCCGAGCCAAACAAACGAGCCGTTTGGAAATATAAACCACGCACAAAAACAAGATATATGGTGGTATAAAGATGCTAAAACAAAGGAGTGGCAACATTCAAGTGGTGCAACACCTAAAATGCCTATATACAACGCATATCTTGAAATGGAAAGACAAATAAGACAAAAAGCAAGGGAAATATTTAAAACATGAGTTGGGTATTTGATTTAGAAAATCGCATATACACCATTGTTAAAACAAAGGTTACGAATAAGTTGAAAAGCAAATATTCCAAAATCAACTTTACTCAAGACCCAACACCTGATGATACAAACTCATATTTTCCGACAATATACATACACTTTCTTCCGTCAAACGAATACGGAAAAACACTTGATGCACTTACAATAAACGCAATAATGTCAACGGCACAAATCGAGGTTACATCATCGAAAACACAAGGACAGACAGTTGCAAGACAAGTAATATGGGAAACCATAGAACAGTTTAAAGCCTTGAGATATGAGGTATTCCAAACACCCGAGGTTATACCAACGGGCAACGATACAAACTGTTGTGTATGCCGTGTGCGTAGAATGGTAGGTGCAAACGATACAGTTGGTTAAAAGGAACAATCCTTTTTATCATAAAATATTTCACAAATAAAATTATAGGAGGATAAAAAAATGGCATTACCCGGAATGAGTACCCTCGGTATTAGATTCTTTTATGGCATTGAAACAACGGCAGGAACTAAACCTGCTACATTTGTAGAGCTTTCAAGAATCAATAGTATCGGTGGAATCCAAATTGATGTAGAAACCATTGACGCATCTGCACTCATTGACAAGGTTACAAAGTCGGTTGCAGGTAGAGGCGATACAGGTGGAGATTTCCCCGTATCAGTTAACATTACACCTGATACAATTACAGAGTGGACAACACTTATTTCTGCATACAAGACAGCTAAAGAGGCAGGAAAGCAGACTTGGTTTGAGGTTTACCATCCTGATCTCACAAACGGGGCTTTCTTCGTTGTGGCAGAGCCACCTCAAGAAATCCCCATGCCCGAATCGGGTCAGAATGAACTTTGGACAGTTGAGTTTACTCTTACAATCAACGATTATAAGGGAATTGATACTGCCGTTGTTCCCGTATCGTCAGGAACAGACTGATAACACAAAAACTTGCCCTATAAAGAGGGTGGGGAGAGCAATCTCCCTGCCCTCCCAAAAGGGCTTAAATTAAACTTTGGGAGGAAATAACAATGACATTTAAGGTAAATGGAGTAACTTACAAATCGGCAGAGGTAGATTACAATGCCGTATGTTTTTTTGAAGATAACGGACTTGATTTTAACGATGTTCGCAAAAAGGGAAACTCATTTATGAGAGCCTACTTTGCGTTATGCGCAGGAATATCCGTTGAAGATGCAGGAAAACTCATTCAGGAACACATCATTAACGGTGGCGATGTTAAGCCTATCCTTGATTCCTTTATAAAGGAGATTGATAAATCAGATTTTTTTCAAGCTCTCGTCAAGGGCAAGGAGAAGAAAACTACAACGGAGAGCGCAGAAGCTACCGAGAACTAATTGAGAATGATTTTTTACCTAACGCATTGGCGATAGGTATTCCATACAATCTTTTTTGGACATTAAACCCACGAAAGATAAAACCATTTTATGAGGCACACAAAATCAAACGAAAAATGCTTGATGAACAAATGTGGTGTATGGGTGCATACATACATAGTGCCGTTTTATCTGCCGTTGAGAAAAATCTTGCAGGTAAAAAGTCGAAAGCAAATTATGTTGAGAAACCTTTTATGCAAGAAGAAGAAAACAACACAGATAGAGCCAAAGAGGAAAACATGAAGAAAGTAAAAGCCGTTTTTCAATCTTTGGAAATTATGAAAGCAAACTTTGAATTATCAAAACAAGGGTAGCATGAAAGTGTTACCCTTTTTCTTTAAGGAGATAGACAATGCCTGATTTAAGTTTACAGATTAAAGCAAGTGCAACAAGTGCGATTAACTCTCTTAATGCCCTTGAAGATAGACTTGAAAAACTGAATGGCACATTATCTTCTCTTTCCAATGTCGGACAGTTTCAGACTTTAGCAGATGGAATAACAAATTTAAGTAGGGCAATGTCCTCACTTAAAGCTAACCAAACGGCTAAAGATTTTTCCACACTTGCAAACAACTTAAATAAAATATCGAATGTTAACTATGCAGGTATAGGAGCATTAGCAGATGGCTTAACAAGGCTTTCTCCCACATTAAGAGATATATCAAGTAGTAACATTAGTGGTAGTGTTACAAGGCTTGTAAATGCCCTTACTAAACTTTCTTCTGCAAATCTTTCAGGACTTACAAATGCTAATTTTGGCAGAGTAGGTACAGAGTTAGCACAACTTACAAACACACTTGCTAACACAGAGGAAGTGTCTATCCGAACAACTAAACTTGTTGAGGCACTTGCAAAGTTATCAGGTGCAGGTAGTGGAATGGTTGCCGTAACAAATGCCATGCCCGGACTAACAACACAGTTAGTGCGTTTCTTTAATGCAATGGCAAGTGTATCAACAGTTTCAGAGGGAACGATACAGTTAACAACGGCATTAGCACAACTTGCTAACGCAGGAAAAAGAGCAAGTGCAACGGCAGGTAGTTTACGGACACTTGGAACGGAATTAAACAACCTTATTGGAATACTTGCAAAAAGTCCACAAGTTGCAAACAGTACAGTTGAACTTGTAAAGGCACTTTCGCAGATTTCAAATCAGGGTGTAAAGATAAACGCATCAACAAGTGGATTAAGAACAAATCTCAATAGCCTTATCCCATCACTTAACAAGGTCAACAAATCCACAAAGAGCCTTGCATCAACATTTGGAATGTTCTATGCAAAATTCTTCTTGTTGTTAAGAGCCGTAAAGGGTGTTTGGAGTGCCGTTAAATCGGCAATGGATTTTGTCGAGGTTTACAACTACTTTGACGCATCAATAGACCAAATCACACAAAAGGCAACGGGAGATTGGCAAGAGGCAGGTTACGATTCTGCCGAGGCTTATTACGATGCTTTATATGAGGGATTTTCAACACAAGCAAAAGAACTGACAAGAAAAATGTCAGGCTATTCGCTTGATGCACAGGGACAGTTAACGAGAGAGGGTACAAAAAATCTCGGACTTGACCCTAAAACAATGCTTAATTATCAAGCACAATTCGCTCAATTATCATCGTCAATGGGTATTGCAAGTGATTATGCAATGAAAATGTCACAAGCATTAACCGAAATTGGCGCAGACCTCGCATCAGTTAAAAACATGGAGTTTCAAGAGGTTTGGGATAATATGTCAAGTGGTATTGTCGGAATGTCAAGAGCCGTTGACAAATACGGCGTGAACATTCGTAATACGGCATTACAACAGAAACTTTATGATCTGGGAATTGATGCAAGTATAACGAAACTCGGACAACAAGATAAGGCATTATTAAGAGCGATAACAATACTTGATTCAACGAGATATGCGTGGGCTGATTTATCAGATACACTTGAGCAACCTGCTAACCAATTAAGAATGTTAAAGGCTAACCTTGATAGTTTAGGCAGAACAATAGGTGGCGCATTGCTTGGTGGTGTAGCTGCGATATTGCCTTATATCAATGCTTTAACGATAGCATTACAAAGGCTTATTCAATACATTATTGACTTTTTCGGTATTCAACTTGTTTCGATTTCATCACAAGCAAACAACAATATCGGAGATTTAATCGGGTCAATAGACGATACCGAAGATGCTTTAGGTAGTGCGTCAGGAGCAGCAAAGAAACTCAAACAAAACTTACTCGGTATAGACGAGCTCAACATTATCAACACAGATACAAGTGGTGGTGCAGGTAGTGGTGGAGTTGCCGATTATTCCGATGAACTTAAAAACGCGTTTGATGCCATTTATGACGAATATCAAAAGGTATGGGATAAAGCCTATGAGAATGTAGAAAATCGTGCCAAAGAGCTTTCAGACAAGATTGTAAACGCCTTTAAAAAGGGTGATTACTTTGCCATTGGCAATACCATTGCAACGGGCATAGGTGATGCACTTAAAAAGATACCGTGGAAAAAGATACAGACACAAGCAAGAAAGTTTGGAGAGAAACTTGCAAACTTTATCAATGGTTTATTTAAGCCTGATACATTTGCAACACTTGGGTCAACTTTAGCCAATGCAATTAACACGGCATTACAGTTTAATGGTGGTTTACTTGACAATATTAAGTGGGAAAACATCGGTTTATCACTTTCAGAATTTGTAAATAATTTTGCCCGTGAAATTGATACTAAACAATTAGGACACAATTTAAGTGAGGCTATAAGAGGTGCAATAAAAATTATTGACACATTCTTTGAAGAAACAGACTTTATTACTATCGGAGAAAAGATAGGAGAGTTTCTTGTCGGACTTGATTGGGGCAGAATCTTAATTGATTTAGGCGATGTAATCATTGATGCTATCACAGCTGCGATTGCAACATGGACAGGTGCATTAAAGGTAGAGCCATTTGCAACATTGCTTATTACGGCAATAGCAGGATTTATCACACTTAACAAGATTACACCTATCATAACGGCTATAACAACTGGCTTAACCGGGGCAACGGCAACGGCGAGTGTTACAAGTGCAGGTGCAGGTATAGGAACACAACTTGTTTCGGGAATTATGACCAAAATCAAGGCATCAACTTTTGCAAGTTTCTTAAAAGCAGATTTTGCAAGTGCAGGAGTGATGTTATCCGAGGCATCATTTAAAACAAAAGGAATGTTAATCGGTGGTACACTTGCGCTCGGAATAATGGCAGCTATTGAAGGCTACCATTTAGGATAATGGTTGTATGAACAGTTTATTGAAGATAAACCGACAGAACAATGGTTTTTCGGCTTATTAGATAGCCTCACGGGAGCAGATGTTACGGGAAAAGCACAATCAAGGCAACAAGAAATTGTAGACGAATTTACAAAAGATGCCGTAGATTTGTGGAACGCAGGACTTAAAGATATTGCCGTACAACTTGATTGGAGTGCTTTAACAAGTACATACAATGGTGGCAATGTATCAGATACATGGGCTAAAACAGTAGACCAAATCGTTATGGGTATGAAATACATCGAACAAGAGGGATGGTCGATTAAGCAATTATCTGAACATGGTTTATGGTCGAATCTATTACTTGAAGATTACAATGTAGACCCCGTTGCCATTAAGTACATTAACTTGATGATTGATGGATATAGTGATTTATCAACACAAGCAAAAAAATCTGTTGATTCATTAGCAGATTTGGAAACAGAAATCAGTAAAGTTAATCAAGCAGAGGCAAATTCCGTTTTAGGAGAATCAAGTGGTGGTGGAGGTGGTAGCTCAAAGAGAAATATGGCACAACAGATGCAAACTCTTTCTGTTAGTACCCTTGATACCCTTAAAACCTTGCAAAGTTTTGACGGAGTTTTAAAGAATAGTAACGATAATCAGAAATGGCATCGTGATAATCTTAAAAAGTCTGCCGAAGAATACACAAATCTTGATAGAGTTATAAAGGCATCTAAAGGTGGTATAGACCTTTTAAAAGATTCAACACTCAATTCAAGCACAAGCATGATACAGAGCCTTACAAGTGTGTCTACATTCTTCACAGACACATTCTCACAAGCCTTTGGTATGGATAATGTAACATCAATGTTATCAACCTTGCCGAAAGCATTTAGTGTTGTATTCAAGAACACGGCAAATGTTGTAATTGGTATTTTTAATCAAATGATTAAGAGTATCAATCAGGCAATGAATGTATCGTGGGATGACATAGATTTTGGTGGTGAAAAGGTTGTGCAAAAAGGAAAAGCACAACTGTTAAAGATAAGTCCTATTCAATCATTCTCATTAGGGGGTTTCCCCTCGGGAGAAAATGGCTTGTTCTATGCAAACAGTAGCGAGATGGTAGGGCGTTTCACAAACGGCAAAACAGCCGTAGCAAACAACGACCAAATTGTTGCAGGTATTGAACAAGGTGTTTACAATGCCGTAATGAGTGCAATGTCACAAGGTACACAGAATGTAAATGTTGTATTAGAGGGTGATGCAGAGGGCATATTCAGAGTAGTACGGCAGCAGAACAAAATTTACAAAAACTCAACGGGAGCATCGGCATTTGCTTAATGGGTAAAACCATTAGGCAAGTGTCAAGGAGTTTAAAATGGCTTATTCAAATTTTTTAGTAAAAGTTGGAAATTACATAGTGCCAAATGGTAAAATCAAGGCAGATACATACAAAAGTGTGCGAACAGTTATTGACCTTGATAGTTACCGTAGTGCAGATGGTGTATTGATACGAAACGCATTACCTCATGTACCTTACAAGTTGGAAATGAATTTAATTCCAATGTACAACGAGGATTTGCAACAGATTTTATCGGGCATAAAAAGTAATTACATTTCTCCGTTAGAGAAAAAAGCAAATGTAACTTTTTACGATATGGAAACAGATCAGTACATAACACAAGAAATGTATATGCCTGATATTAACTTTCAGATTTACGGAATATTTGATGGCAGAATTTTGTATGATGAAACCACGATTAAGTTTATAGGATATTGATATGTTACCGATTACGGAAGAAACAAAAGCATCGTTTTGGGCTTACAGTACGGTTAGAACATCGAAACAGATAACAATAACCGTACCAAACAAAAACATAACAATACAGAATGAAGATATTAAGGGTGAAACCTTACAGATAATTGAAAGACTTGAAAACTCCGATAACTTGCGTTTCGAGGGTTGCAATGCCACTACTTTTACTTGTGAGGTTACAGACTTAACCCAAAATATCACGGGAGAATACATTGTTGTTAAAGTAACTGTAAACAACACGGATATTCCTTTATTCAAGGGATTTGTTGACGAGGTTACTAACCTTAACCATGAGGATATGACTTGTAAAATCACGGCATACGATAGGTTAAAGGAAATCAACGATAAGGATATTACACTTTGGTACAATAGCCTTACATTCCCAGTTACACTTAAATATATGCGTGACAGTTTCTTTGCTTATTGTGGTTTAACGCAAGTAGAAACTATACTACCCAATGACACACAAACTGTTACAAAGACAATTACCGACAAGGTAATTAGTGGTGGCACAATTATTAAGGGTATCTGTCAATTAAATGCACGATACGGCAAAATCAACCGAAACGGACAGTTTGAGTATATCAAATTAAGACCTATCGTTGAGGGCTTATATCCTGCCGATGATTTGTACCCTGATGATGATGTTTACCCTGCCGAAGAAAATGCAAACGAACTTGTTTCAAGAGCTAATTACATCAATGTCGAATATGAGCCATTTAAAACGGCAAGGATAACAAAGGTTAATATATACGGCAAGAATGGTGCAAGAACGGGTACATACGGAACGGCAGATACAAACATATTCAGTATTGCCGATAACAAGATTGCACACGGCTTAACAAATGCTAATGCAACGGCACAAAACATTTACAATGAATTGTGGCAATTACAGTTTATACCTGCAAATGTCAAGTTGCTTGGCAGACCTTATCTTGAAACGGGCGATAGTATTTCACTAATCACTAATAAGAGAATGGTTAGAACTTACATTTTGCAAAGGACTTTGAGTGGAATACAAGCCATGACAGACCTTTACGAAAGCAAGTCTGAACAATATTACCCTGAATATAAACAAAGTCTTGAAACAAGTGTTACAACTAATGCCGTAGAGATTGTAAACACTAACACAAATTTGAATACGCAAACAAATAGACTTGATGGGCGTGTGAATGATGCAAATGGCAGAATTGATGCAAGTAACGCTCGTATCGGTAGCCTTGAGGCAGACCATGTTAGTGTTGCACAGTTAAATGCAAGTAACGCAAGAATTGGAAACCTTGAGGCAGACCATGTATCAGTTGCACAACTTAACGCAACAAACGCAAGTATTGCTAACTTATCGGCAATAGCAATTACCACTAACAACCTATCTGCACAAACAATTTATGGTAGTCAGATAAGTGGTTTAACAATAAACGCAAATCAGATTACGGCAGGTAGCATCGCAGCAGGGCGAATAAGCACAACACTTGCCAATGGTGTTAATGGTGTTACTGTTGGTAGTAATCAAGTTACGGCAACGGCATTTGTATTTAGTGGTGGTGGTGCTATGACAAAACAATGGTATGATAATGTAAATTCAAAAATAAGCAACTTGTAATTGGAGGGCTAAACAATGGAGAAGAAAGAAACAAAAGGTAAAATTGAAACAAGTGTTATTGAAACGGAAACAGTTATCCTCAAAAGTAAGACAGGAAAAAAGATAGCACTCACATACGAACTTATTGATTACATTAACAAGCATTTATGCAAGGAGGGAAAGTAATGTTAGTAGTTTACGGCAACATTTATTCAGACAATGAAACACACTTTAATGCAATTAAGAATGTACTTGAAGCAAACGGCTTTCAGATAGCCTACAATTCATCTTACAATGCAACGATTATAAAAGAGGAACTTGATGAACACGAAGATACGGAATCTTGAAGATAACATAATTGCTTTGCTAAATGCCGAAAACGATGTGCCGTTGGAATGTAAAAGGTTAATTCTATGTGATATATTAAGGATAACCACAACGGCATCGGATAAGGCAATAATGCAAGAAATGGAGAGCGACAATGCAGAAAGTTTACAGTAGGATAAATTGGGAAAACTATCCGAGTACCGATACGCCCCTAAACGAAACAAATCTGAATACAGTAGACTATGCCGTTGACACTATTGATGATAGAGTTATTGCACTTGATACCACGAAAACAAATCAAAGTGATTTCTTACAATCGGTGCATAGTGTTACATTCAATAATGCAACAGGTGTGTTAACTGTCACATACGAAAATGGCACAGTTTATACTGTCGATACAAAGATAGAAAAGATAGCCATTAACTTTGAGTATGACGATGACCCGACAAGCCCACATTATCAACAGTTGGTAATTACCCTTGATGATGGCACAAAACAGTATGTGGATATGTCGGCACTCATTACACAATATGAGTTTGACAATTCAACGGATATAGCCTTTACAGTAACAAATGGTAGGGTAACGGCAAACATTGTTGATGGTAGTGTAACAAGGGCAAAGATAGACCCCGATTACCTTGCACAGATAGATGCAAGTGTTAATCAAGCACACGCATACGAAACGGCATCACATACACACGAACTTGATTCACAAGCATGGGCTAACGGACAAAAGGGTAGCACTGATGTACCGAGTACAGACCCACAATACGAGAATAACTCTTTGTGGTATGCGAAAATGTCCGAGGGATTTGCAAATGGACAGAAAGACGGTGTGGATGTTACATCAGAAAGTCCGTACTATCACAAAAACTCAAAATACTTTAGTGAGAAATCACAAGAGAGTGCAGACGAAGCGCACGATATACTTGACGAAATCGTTGAGGCTGTTAACATGGTAACTTTCGAGGTAGATTTTACAACAGGCAATTTGATTTATTCATCAAATGCAACATACGATTTTAATATCAACACTACAACAGGAAATCTTGAATGGGAGGTAGTAATTTAATGAGTGCAATAGCAGGTAGAGTTTTACTAATACCAAAGGGCAATTATGACAGTACGGCAACATACACGATGCTTGATATGGTTGTGTATAACGGCTCGTCATATATCTGTAAACAAGAGTGTACAGGAGTAGTACCTACAAACACAACATATTGGATGCTTAATGCAAGTGGTAGTGCCGTTGCTTATATCAACGATATAGGCGATGTTGTCATTACAAATCCGACAAACGGACAAGTGCTTATGTATGATAGTGCAACACAGAAATGGGTTAACGGTACTTTAACGCTTAACGGACTTAATGATACACAGTTTGCATCGCTTTCAGACGGACAAGTGCTTAAATACAATGCTACAAGTCAGAAATGGGAAAATGCAGACGAAGCAGGTGGAATTTTACCACACCTTATTGTTATTTCAGAAACAGGCTCAACAGTAACGGCAACAAAAGGACAAACAGTAATAACGGCAACTGAAACAAGTACGGGGCATTTTGAATGTGATTTACCCGAATTTGGAACATGGACTATTGATGCTATATTGAGTGGTGACGATGCACAGGTTAGCCTTGTAGTTGATACTGTTAAGGTTTATACAGTAGATGATTCACATTTTCACGCAACAGTTACAGTTAAATATCCCGATGGTGCAACTTGTAGATTGCAGAGTGCAGACGAAACACTTTATGCAACAGGTAGTCCTTATACATTCACAGTACACCATGCAGAAACTTATACTATTACTGTAACATACAATCAGAGAATCTATACTGATACAGTTACATTCACAACAGAGGGGCAGAGTTTTTCAAAGACATTACCCTCTCCATCAGAGGTGGATGCCAATGATATAAATTGGTGGCTTTTCTTTGGTGGGGTAAGTGGTACATTTTCAAGTTTAGACGAAATACTTGCAAACAGTACGGCATTATCTATACTCATGGCAAGTACAGATGCCGTTGATTATCTTGTTAGATGCAAAGATTGGGCATCTAATGCTAATGATGGGCTTGTTCCAATTATGACAAGTAATACTACTCCAAGTGGTGTTTGTAGTGCAAGTTCAAGTTATAGCAGTGATTATCTTGCATGGAAAGCATTTGATAAAAATGTAAATACAAATTGGGGAACATCAGAAGCAGCATCAACAAACGCATGGTTACAATACGAATTTCCTCAACCAGTAATTGTTAGAAAATTTTATGTATTGAGTCCACCAAATTCAAGTTTACCTCAAGTGGATAACTATAAAATAAGTGCAAGTAATAATGGTACAGATTTTACGGATTTAGGAACTTTTACTTATAGTACAATATCTGCTACTGATGGGGAAACTCATACACTTAATAATTCAACGGCTTACAAATATTATAGATTAACTGTATTACATTCTCCTACAAATGCAAGTATAAGAGAATTACAATTTTATCCATCATTATCTATCCCTGAAAATCAAAATGCAATGAATTATATAGGGCTAAATAACTATTGTGCAAATACTTTACTTGCAGATGCAGATTGGCTCGAGAGTATTTGTAATTCAGAATATTTTGAGAACGTACTTAATGTTAAAGTACCTACAATGACAAGCAATACCACACCGAGTGGAAATGCAAGTGCGTCAACAACATATACAGATTGGTACGCATATAGGTCTTTTGATAAAGATAATTCAACTTATTGGGCATCAAACGAAGTTAATACAAATTCATGGATACAATATAAGTTTACAAGTAAGCAAAAAATTTATAAATTTAGTATTGTTCCGAGAGTTTATTCTGGATATTCAAGAATTAAAAACTTTGAAATTCAATCATCGGATGATAACTTTGCAACGCATAAAACAGAATACACAGGTCTTGTGCAATCTTCGGGTGCAACATTTAATGGTATTATTACAAACCCTAACAATGCAGATTCTTGGAGATTACACATTATTGATACTTACAATGGTGCTTGTTCTGTATGTGAGGTTCAATTCTATGGCAGAGAGGATGTATAAGGAGGAAAACAACAATGGATTTAGAAAAGAGAGTTGCTAATCTTGAAAATCTTGTCGGTGCGTTAATTAAGCGCATCGACAATGATAAATTCTATGCTAATGCAGATACAAGTGCTTTACGGCAGACAGACGGAACACAAGCACAAGGCATTGAAAAGAACACGGCAGACATTGACTACATAATGATTATGGAGGACTTGTAAAATGGAACATTCAAAGAATTTTGAAACTATCAAGCATTATTATGATGTAGGGCTTTGGGATAAAGAAAGAGTTTATAATGTAGTCGGCAAGAAAAACGGAATAAGTAGTGCCGAGTATGAGGAAATTACGAATGAGCCATACGAGGAATAGTTATGGGTTTTATTTATTGCATTACAAATAACATAAATCAAAAGAAATATGTAGGTTTAACAATACATTCTATCAAACATCGTTTTAAAGAACATAAATCCGATAGTAAAAGAAAACGATGTGCAAATATGCCTCTTTATAAAGCCTTTAAAAAATATGGTATTGAAAATTTTACCATAGAGGCTTTAGAAGAAACTGATAACGATAAATTATCAGACAGAGAAATATATTGGATAAAAAAGTTAGGCACTTATGATTCACATAATGGTTATAATGCAACAAGAGGTGGACAAGGTGGGCGAAGAAAATACAATGAAGAAGATATAAAACAAATCATTCAATTTTGGAAATTAGGTTTTACCATAACTGAAATTGCAGAATGTTTTAATATCGCAGAACACATTGTATCAGATTCAGTATCTTCTTTGCCCGAATTTAAAGAAAAAACACAAGAAACCATAACCCAAAGAATAAGAAAAGCAAGGGGAAGAAAAATAAATCAATATACCCTTAATGGTGAGTTTGTTAAATCGTATGATACTATATCAGATGCACAAAAAGAATTAGGGTTAAAGGATACAACACAAGTATTGGCTTGTTGTAAAAATCCCGAATACACTTGTCACGGTTTTTTATTCAGATACGATGGAGATACACCACCACTAAAAAACAAGCATTATGGCAAAAGAAGAAAAGTAAATCAATATGATTTGCAAGGAAATTTTATTTGTACTTACAATTCTTGCGCAGAGGCATCTAAAGTGGTTAATTGTAAACCCAACGATATATCAAATGCTTGTAGGGGAATACAAAAAACTACAAAAGGGTATATATGGAAATATTACGAGTAAAACCTATTTTAATCAGTTTATTCAAGTGCTATAATAAACATAGATATTGTGGTGGCGGAATAGGTAGACGCATTCACGAGGCAACGCATTTATAGAAATGGTACTACCCACTTATTGACGAATAAGTATAAATGCCGATGAGTAGTTGAGCCATATAAGGTGCAAATCCTTATCCACAATATATTAAATTTAGGAGATAAAAATTAAATGATACTTTCGGGAGAAATAACTTTAAATGTTAATGCTATTATCGGTCTTGCAGGACTTGTTACGGCTTTATCCGTATTGATCGGTGTTATCCGAAATTGGTTCAAACAAAAGGACAAATGGGATGGGTACGATGAAAAGATACAGGACATAAACGAATCAGTACAAGCTATGCGGGATGAACAATATGTGCAGATAATGACATTATATGCCGTACTTGATGGACTTAAACAGCTCAAATGTAATGGCAAAGTTACCGAGGCAAAGAATGAATTAGATAAATTTATAAATGAAATGGCACACAATCGTAAAAGCGCTTAACAACAATGCCTTGTGATAATACGCAAGGCTTTTTTATTGTATGAAAAAATTTGTGATTGGTTTTTTTACAGGCATTGCAATAAGTTTCTTGTCATTGTTTGTGGCAGACTTATTGTTTAAAATTATATTATTATTCATAGGAGGATAAACAAAATGAATGATTTTTTACAATGGCTTAAATGTGCAGGAATCCGGGCAATCAAGACAATGGCACAGGCAGCTATCGGTGTGATTGGTGCAAGTGTTGTAATGTCACAAGTAGATTGGAAAATGGTATTGTCTGCATCTGTCCTTGCAGGTATTGTATCATTACTCACAAGCATCGCAGGTATTCCCGAGGTTGCAGACGGAAAGAACCTGACAAAACTTTTAAAGGAGAATAACTAATGGCAACAGTAATGACTAATAAACAGTATGTTGATACCCTTAAACATATTGCAAGTATTGATACAGTTTACATCAACAGATTTCCGTATAATTGCGGATATTTCAACGGAAACACAGGCAAATTCAGTTTTGATTGTTGGAATCTTGTAAAAGCGATTATCAACGGATGGCAGGAAATAAGGGTACACGGCTATTATGTCAAGGGATTTAAAGTAACGGGCGATATTGACGGTGCTACAATCCTTAAAAAGTGTACTACAAAGAGCAAGGACTTTACCAAACTTAACATTGCAGGTAGTTATCTGTATATGAAAGGTCATGCAGGGTCTTATATCGGAGAAACACTTGTTAATGGTAGATATTACAATGTTATCGAGTGTACAGGCTCTTGGACAAAGAATGTGCTTTATTCGTGGGTTGACAATGATGGAACACGAAGAAGATACAAGGGCGGTGCAAAGAACGGCAAGTGGACAGATTGGGGACTTATGTGTTGGATTGACTATAAGACCATTCCTAACCCTTCACCTGCACCCGAAGGCTTTATTCTTGGTAAGTATATTCACAAAGGTGTTGATTACGGATTTGTATTTAACCCTACATACTATGCTAACAAGTACAAAGACCTCAAAGATGCTTTCGGTAATGATGATAAGAAACTGTTTGACCATTTTATAAATCATGGAATGTATGAGAATACAACTTACGGAGATAATAAACATTGTGGCAGACAGGCTATTTCAAACTTTAACCCTATAAAGTATAGGGAGAAAAACCTCGATGTTGTAGGTGCTTATGGTACAAAGGTAGAGGACAATCCGAAATACTATGAGCATTATTGTAGATTTGGATATAACGAGGGTAGAAAAGCTATATAAGACTATCACGGCATTTTAAATGCCCTCCTTTTACCTTATCCCACTTATCACTTGATAGGTGGGATTTTTTTAGTTATAATCATATTGCCACGGAGGATTGTAACAGATTCCCAACAGTGCGTATAGCGCATCAATACTTTAACATTCTTACAAAACCACTTATTCTATTGACGGAGTAGGTGGTTTTTGTGTTATAATCATATTGTGATTTGCTATATTTTGGCATAACTAATTCTTTCTTACACCTTAAAACCACTTATCTTACGCCAATAGGATAGGTGGTTTTATTTTTTTGCAAAAATTTCAATTTAGTTATTGACTTTATATTTGTGAGTGATATAATGTCCCTATAAGTTGAAAGTGAGGTACACAAAATGGCACAGAGCAAATTTATAGGTTGGATATGTAGAACATGGACAGAAACATTTGCAGGTTGGGAATCAGAATTTGCAACATTCGATACCGAAAGTGAGGCTATTGCACACGGCATAAGCCATAATCACAATTTAAGACTTGGCGAACTTTCAAGAGATTATGAGATTTATAAAAACTTTGATAATTCAGAATGGGGGATTTGAACATGAGAGAAGAAGAAAAGTTAATTTGTGATGATATTTTAAGATACGGCAAGATAATATCCGACAAGGAATATACTTGTGACGGGAAACCTATCAGACAGTACACTATTGAATGTGATGGTGAAATATACGATTTAACAAAGGAGTGTGGCGAATGGATTTACATATATCACAATGTAAAATAGAAACCAAAATAACCCGGTGTTACCTTGTTGAATGTGTGATTAAGGACACTAACACCTATTACAAATCAGAATTAGTATTCACTAATCGAAACGATGCGAAAGCACTTGAAACGAAAATGAAAGAACAAGCAAAGGAGTGGAAGAATGACAAGTATAGCAAAGAAAAAGAAATGCACAAGAACACTACTTGATAAAGGAGCTAAATAATGAAAAATAGTGAAAAAATAGTGGACTATCTCATGACCAAATATGGCAAGGATAAAAAGTATCTGTTAATGCCGTATTGTTATGGAATGTGGGATAGCATGAAATCACTTTATAGGAGTATGGTTGATAATCACATGGATATATGTGTTATGCCTATCCCTTATTACAACTTGATTCAAGGGTATGCCGATTTAAAATCAGGTATGCACGATGATTTTGATAAATTTAAGACTTGTGTTAACCCAGATCATTTGATAAACTTTGAACATTTCACAGAATACGATGCAGATTACATCATTCACAGTAACCCTTATGATAGCAATAACTCGATAACGATAGCTCACCCAATGTTCAGTAGCGAACAGTTAAAGAAACGGGGCAAGAAACTGATTTACATACCCTATACAACGGCTACCACAGAGGATATAAGGTTGCAGAGTGGCGTTATAAACTCCGATTTGATAATTGTATCGAATGAAGAAGAAAGAGGGCTTTATATAGCCTCATTTAAGTCCGAGGGATTTGACATATCAAACAGAATCGTTGCATTGGGTAGTCCTAAATATGATAATCTTGAAAGAAAAAAGGTGGTTTTATTCTGCACAAGCATTATTCCATTTGTTAGTAACCCATCGAAAAAACTGTCAACCTATCGTTTTATACTCAACAGAGAACGAGGCAAAGTGATTATTTTCAGACCACACCCTTTAATGATTGAGGCTATTAAAAGCAAATGCCCTGAATA
>JAEIGA010002599.1_pt1 | contig 28747 bp, 48 predicted proteins | sample 9270691 | NCBI WGS metagenome assembly JAEIGA01 (sample SAMN17057246, study PRJNA624740) | gut metagenome | biome: biome; isolation source: fecal sample | host: Bos grunniens | place: China: Xizang | collected 2019
CTTCGCAGAGCCATCCTCCGGGCTCCCCTCCCCCCTGTCAGAATGTTCTCCAATTGACTGACTGTGGCAAATCCCTGTTGGGATCTACAATCTTTTTTTCTTTTTCTGGCAACTTATCACTCTTTTGCCTGTTGCAATACCTGTGAGCGAGTTGCAAATTGTCCAGAGATGTCGGATCCCCATTCCTGCTCACAGGAATTATATGATCAACTGTTGGACTCATTGGATCAGGATATCTGAGTGACTTGTCAACAGGCTTGCCACATATCCCACACACTGATTGAGTTGCAAGTATAATCTTTTTATTGTGATCGTATAGGGCTCTTGTGGCAGGATCCCTCTCTGGTCTTTTGGAGTGGGTGGGTCTGTTTGTGACTGTGCCTCTCATTGTTTCCTCCGGGTATTAAAAGATCCCCCGGGTATTTTTCCAAGCCCGGTATATTTCAAAAGACAAAAGCCAACAGCGTCCTCTGTTGGCTTTGCCTCATGGGTATTGTGTGTGGAGGAGATATTGATGCATTTCTCCACTACTATAATATGACATAATAACGTAACGAATTATAAACATTTCACAGCATTGAATATAAAACATAATAAAACTTATGCCTTATCTTACCAAATGCAATGTGATTGAGTGGCATCCTGTGCTTGCCTGTGGTCAGCTGTGTGAATGTAAAGCCTTTGGTCACAGCGAGTCTGATGCACTCGATTGTGTAATCATCAAAGCCCTCACATGCAATCTGCAAAGCCTTTTCTATCTTGTCAACTTTCCTTTGAATCTCCAAGATCTCAAAGGCTGCTGACTCTGTTACATTGTAATCAGGAGAGCTCTGCACTTTGTCTTTGTCATATCGGATGGCTCTTGACTGATTCTCAAGAGCTTTGATCTCTGCTCTCCAATCATCAAACAGCAGCGCATGTCTGACTGCATATTGGTATTGATTTGGAGGCAGATAATACTCTGAGCTCTGTGATGGTTTTCTCCCTCTCATATGTCCCCCCCTTATATGATCTGAACTGTCTTGAGATCATTCTGCAAGAATAAAGCTCTGGACTCATGTATTTTAAATACATTTCCCACTCGCATTGTCTTTTCGTAGAATAAATCATCATATGCTCTTATAACCCTGCAAGTGACTATCTTCTCAGGATTATATGTTCCTTTCGGCTTTGTCTTTCCTAATAGTTTCTGCCACTGACTCAGGATCTTCTTGTTGTCATATGTATAGTCAAATGTTGGCACATCAAGGAGCCTGTGCACATCAAAGTCCATGTCAAATGGCACAACATAACCATTGACTCCATCCACAACTCCAAGCTCCTTTGTTGTGTCAAATGGAGTGACAATGACAGCAGTCTTATTTGCCAGAGCCTCCGCAACAGAATAGCCAAAGCCCTCCATGTCTGAGAGCTGCACCAAATAATCTGCCTTTGCAATGAATGGCTGCAAGTCCTGCATGGCTCCCACATTGAAAAATCCCTTTGGAGCTTTGGCTAACGGAGCATCAGAAAAATTGAGCCACAAGAATTGGATGCCTGCTGCCTCGATCATTTTGGCAAGTCTCAACATCCTCTCAGCATTTTTCCCTTTGTCAGGAGCAGGAATCCTTGTTGCTGACACAAGCAAAAGGCTCTTGTGCTTTGTCTTAATCAATGGATTTAATATCACATGACCTTTGGATCCAAATGTCTTTTTGCTTGCCTCTGACACATGGACAATCTCATCACAGTCCTGCAGGATCCTCCACTCTTTGCTCAGTCTGCATGCATGGCACATTCTGATTGAATGAGTGTAAATAATATTCTTGGGGATCTCATCCTGCATCCTGACCATGATCAGAGTGTCACATGATATGGGCTCATCCTTTGTCCATACCGGGCAAAATCTTGACAGCTCCACCCTCATCTCAGGAGAGAGTCTGGGACAGTATATGCCAAGATCATAATGCGCTCCCAAAAGCTCAACAATGGATTTCATGAATGTCTCAATCCCACCAATGATGTGCAGATATGATGTATAAAAAAGCACTTGGCAATGTTTATCCATTTAGCAGCTCCTCCAATAATGGCTCATAGTCTCTGAAAAATCTCTCTTTCCATGGCACCTTGTATGGCTCAACAGCCTTGAAATTGTTTTCAATAGCCTGCTGCCTAGCAGCATAATCATAATCAAGACCTCTAAAACATAAAGCCTCAACAATCTGTGGAATTGCTCTCCAATCATCCACTTGAATGATGCCCTCATCATCAAATATATCTTTTATCATTGGAGATCCCACATATATTGGGACAGTCTTTGTTGCAAAGCAATTGAGGATTTTCTCTGTGTACCACAGATCATCAATGTCATTTTCAATGATGATTGAATATTTATAATGCTCAAGATAATCTGCAGGCAGGATCTGCAATAACTTTGGATTGTTCCAATCTCCATAAAATGTATCAACATTATGATCTCCCTTGAAATAGTTATATAATTCAAGCCTTGCATTATGGAGAGGGCACCAATTCTTTGGAGATGTGCAAAGAGATATCCCCTTTGTCTTTTCGCTTTCTGTGGTCAGCCATACATCAGCCCAGATCAGCTCATGTGCATGGTCATAATGAGTCAGGATCTCACTGTCATGTGTGAATATGGCTCCAAAATAATTAGGATGTGCAAGGACATAATCATATGCTTTGCCAAGCATTGATCTTGGCTCCAAGAGCATGGCAACATTTCTTTTGTCATAGCTCTTGCACTCAAAGATGTGACTGTCTGAATAAAAGTTTAAATATGGCTCTCCCTCCACAGGATGCCTGTCTGGAAAATGATCATACATTGCATGCATCTTTATTTTTACCATCATAATCTCCTCTGTGATTCCATCCCTCGATTGCAACAGCAACCTCCTCTCTGGGATAGATTATTTCTGCTGTTTTCTCTCTGCCATGAGCATTGCAATAATTGCATTGTGCCCATATCTTTTTCAATACTGTGCATGGAGCATATGCCCCATTCATCAAGACATCAAGAGTCTGATCTCCCACTCCAATGTCCTCACTGCCACAAAATGGGCATGGTCTAAACTCCCATTTTTTCATGCACAATATTTTATTGACCAATTCCTGCTCCATCTTGTGGATCATCTGTTGCCTCCTTTGTCTTTTCGCATAATGTACCACCCTCGAAAATGTCATTGATGCAATTTGTGCAGACATCATATGACTTTTCAAGGATCGGTCTTGTGTCCATCCAATCTTTGACTTTCCTGATCCAGACAATCTTGACTTTTGTCCTGTCATCATATTGTGATCCACAAATGTCACATTTTATGACTTTCATCCATGTTCCCTCCATGTCTTAAAGTCTGCTGCCTTTAAGATGGCAAGCTCTCCATCAATTGCAGAGAATCCATTGAGTCCCTCCGGGAGATCCAACTTGATTGCTCCATCAAGGTCAAATCCCTCTGTGATGCACAGGCTGTGTGGCTTGTATAACTCAAGAAAAGCTGCTGCCTCATATGCATACTCAGCGCCCCTTGCATGCATGATATATCCTATATGCCCATAATCAATCTTTGCTTTTCTTTCATCCCATTTCTCTTTTGCCTCTGCAAATGTCTCATAATGTTGAAAACAAATGAGAATGTCTGCCACCATTCCAAATGGCATGTCTGGAATCCCTCCAAACATTTTCTTGAGACCAACTCTGTCTCTCAGTCCGAGATCCTCAGCTTTGACCTCAACAAGCTCCTTCGACATGTAATATTTAAGATCCCAACAAAAATTTGCAAAGTCCTCAGGCAGGATCTGCAGATTTATTGTCGGAGTCTTGAACTCCATCCCTAATTTGTGCAGGACAGCTCCTCCAACACAATTATTGCTGATTATTGTCTCGATCATTTTTCTCCTCCTTATCTGACCATGCCGATCTTGTATGCAATATAAGCAATCCACAGATAAAAGCTGCATGCAAAGATCAGTGTGATTATTTCTGCCAATCTCTCCCTCATATCATCCCCCTAGTCATCATTTATCTGATGCCATCTTGTCCAATCTACTCTGCACCCACACAATGGACATCTTGGCAGGTCATTCTCTTGAGGATCCAAAAAGCCTCTGCCACACTTTGGACAATATGCATCATCACACAGTCCATATATGTCCACAGGGATCGGCTTTTGCTCCTCCAAGTATTCAAAAATAGTCATCTGCCCTTTTATCTGTCTCATGTTTATCCCTCAGAGAACTGAGCATTTTTTCAATGTAGTCATAACACCTGTGCCACCCTGCCAAGAATCCAAACCCATAGCTGATAAAGCAAAGCCCCAATATGATTGCAATCTGTTCAAGAATCATCCTCTGTCTCCTCTGTCTCAATCCTTATCCATCCCGGATGATGATGTGATATTGATGATTTAACTGTGTTTTCTGTTGTACCAAGCATCAGAGCCAACTGTCTTGGAGTGTCTGCCACTGCAATTGGCAGCTCAAACTCATCTCTTGTGACATACATGTATATTTTCATAATCATAACCTCGTCAATGGACACTCATCACAATGCTCTCCAAGCTCTGTCTCAAAGACATCAATGATCTCAGCTCTCATTTTCTTGTCCTGCCCTTTTATGGCATCAACCTAATCCTTGCATGTCTGATAATATTTGCAATACAAATGACAGAAATCCTCTTTGATTGCCTCAAGCTGTTCACAAATGGTCATGTCCTTGACGTTATTTCTCCGACTCATGATCCCATCCTCTGATCTGCTCAATGCCTGCCTTGTATTCTCGCTCTGCTCTGAAATATATGCCATCCTCCAAGAGGACTCTGCCATACTCTCCCAGAATCTCAAGGGCAAGCTCAACTCCCTCCTCAAGCTCAATATCATTTGCTATGCAAAAACAAGCAACTGATGCTGCATGCTCCTGCATAATGTTCTTGTAGTCATCAAGCATCTTTTTCTTGAGCTGAATATGTCTCAGCTCCTCAGCATTTGTCTTTTTCATTCTGCTGCGCCTCCTTATGACACTCCATCATGATCTTGTCCTTTTCTGTATAATCAAACCATGGAAATTGACAATCTTTTGGGAGATTAAACTCTGGGCTCTGCCAATAACAGCATTTTTTGCATATGTTGCTTTCTCCAATTTTCATATTATCCACCCCAAACCTCCAAAATCTGCACCACTCTTGTGATTGAAATTCCATACTCCTTTGCAATGGCTTTATATGTCCATCCCTCTCTCCTGAGATTGCAGATCTCAAGATTTCTCTCCATTTTTCTGTTTCGTTTCTTCAAGCCTGATCTGTGCCTCCTTTTTGCCTGTCATAATAATATTTCTACTCATCAGGAGCTTGATGATGTCGTATCCAAGCTGCTCACATCTGGATTTCCTTTTGAACTCCTCCCGGATCGGATTGCCATATGTGCTGATGATCAGATTGATAATGTCAAAAAATGTGTCAATGATCTCAACATCAGTCAGCTCTCGCTCTGTCTTTTGCATTTTTTAGCTCCATGTCCTGCCTTGTCCCATAATATGGTCTCCTGAGCATCTGCTCTGTCACAATCTGCCTCGATCTCTTGCATAAATAGACTTTCGTATGTGCAAAGAAATCCTCAGGAGGGACTTTTCTCTTTGACATATCCCCTCCTCTCTGCCTCCCAAGATGGGAGGCTGTTTTGCAATGGCTCTCAAAGTCTGTGTGATAAATTCCTTGAGCCAATTGGATCAACTCTCAAATAAATACTGTTTGAGCACTGCATAATGCTCTTTTGTGACCTCAAGCTCTGCTGCCAACTCATCCATTTTTCTCTCAAGAGATCCAAACTCACGAAAAAGAATGTCCTGCACATACTCAGGCATTGGGAGAGCTGCTGCCTCAGGAGACACACTCTGGATCGGATTCTCTTTGATGATCTCCTCAATCTCCTGTGGCTCTTTTATTGGCTTTTTCTTTGGCGCTGCATAAGAGATCTGCACTCCATTCTGCTGCAGCTTTTCCACAATCTCATCTGTGCTGACATTTAACAGCTTTGACAGACTCAGGATTGCTTTTCTTTTATTCTCTGCATCCTTATACGTCTGCAGGATCATCTGGACATCTGTTGTCCTCATCTGTCTCCTCCTCAATCAAATAAAATCCCTCATGCTCTGTCTTTTTGAGGTTTTTATTGCTTTCCAAATAGCAACTTGTGTTGTTTACTAGTTTTTTATTGCTCCAAGAGCCGAGAGCCTTTGTCTCTATGCCCTTTTTATAAATCACAGCATCAGCTGACCAATCAGGATAAAACTTTTTGAGATGCTGCTTTGCCATCTCAAGCATCAAAGGTCTTGAAACTGTATCATCAAGCAAAAAATGACACTCTCTGCAAATTGTGATCAAATTCTGCTCAACTCCAAGACCACCATGAGCTCTTGATATAACATGAGCCTCTCCTCTGCCCGGTCTGCCACAAAAGATGCAGCAATGACCATCTCTCTCCTCAACTCTTTTCTTGACTGCTGCCTTGATGGAGCATGCCTTTGTCCTCTTGTGCATCATACTTTGAGCTCATCATCATCAGTCTTTTTGACCTTGATGTGCAGATATGAGTCTGAATCAAGCCATATCTTGCAGACTCTGTCATCAGGGAGCTGCAGAGTAACATTTGTCAGATCCTGTTCCTCCACCATCTTGATCAAGCGCTCAACAAAAGGTCTCATATCAACGTCAAAGTGTTTTTTCACATATCTGTCAATCTTTTCCTTGCGCTCCTTTTTTCTCCTCTCAGACTGAGCCTGTGGACACATGCATTTGTCTGTTGCCATCCTGTCAAGCTCATCCTGTCCAACCTCTCCAACTGTCTGGATAAAAACAGCCTGACCACAATATGCACAAAATCCTTTGTTTCCCTGCTTTTCTTCACTCATCACTTAACCTCCATTTGATTTAATATTTCGCTTTCAGCCATCTCCATAGGAGTGGCATACTTCACTGCATGTTTTTTTAATAGCTCATTGATCTCCTGCCAGAGCTCAAGATGTTTGATATCCCGGTTATAACGAAAAAGCCTCCAATCATGCTCACTCCATCTGTGTGGCATATTAGTCTGCAGCATGTTCCTGACAAAAGGATCCGAGACATAAATCTTGATAACTGCTGCCTTGTCAAATCTCTTGAGGGCATCCCTCAGAGCAATCAATGATGCTCTTTTGACTGTTGCTTTTGGAATGATGACAACTCCCTGCCTTGAGTCAAAGATCTTGCCTCTTGGATTGTATGCACAGATCATCCACTTGGCTTTTGCTGTCCTTAAAACTGCAGGATTACCGATTGTTTTCACATAGATTTCAATTGTCATCATGCCCTCCCAAAGATCTTTTTCTTGAGCTTTGTCCAGATGGACTCCCTTTTTGTACACTTTTGGCTCTCATTGTGTACACTCTGGGCTTTTTTCTTTTTTGTCTCCTCAGGATCCATGATCTCCTTGCACATGTATCTCTGCCATCTGACTCCAATGGTCTCATTAAAGCCATGATCAAATCTCATGAGCTCATATCCCTGAGGGACAAATGGCTCATCAGTGAGCTGCCCCTCAATCTCTGCTTTTCTCATCAGAGGCTCTTTGAGATTTCTGCTCCTGTGATACTTGGCTTTTCCTTTGATCTGCTCCTCTTTGGTCTCCTTTTTGATCAAATACTCTGCAAGATCTTTATACTGCCCCTCCTCATACATGACTGAGATATGCATATGATTGCCCCAGACTGATAAAAGCGCTGCAAGGACATCTGCATCATGCTCAATCACAAGATGATGATGGAGAGCTGCTGCCTTTTTGCCTCTCTCTGTGACAGCAATGTACTTGAATGAGATCCCTTTTCTTTTCAGTTTCCTTGAGACCTTGTGCAGGCATGTTGTCAGCCTTTTCTCAGCCTCCTCATATGTCTCTGGTCTGAATCCCTTTGCATAATCAAGAGACACATGATATCCCTTTTCAAAATTGTTGAGGATGAGCAATTGGAGCTTTTCTGCTCTCCTTAAATTGTTGTATTTCTCCATAGCCTTGGATGTCTCCCTCCATCTTTTGATCCTCTGACCGAGTGGGATCTTTGGCATGGGAGTATGACTTTTAACATACAGATATTTTCCTGCATAATATGCTTTAGTGACATACATGTCATTATGACTCCTCTGTCATTTATTTTTGTTTACACTGCTAGTGTGTCGATAACTTTAATATTTTTAATCGCTACCTAATGGGAAAAAAGTTGATGCTCTGGGAGTCAGTGATATAATCAAATCAAGATAAACATTCTTTGATTTATCCCCCAACATTTGGATCCGATCTTTCCCCAGATCAGGATCCTTTTTCTTTGTCCTGAGCTTATCCCTCAATGAGTTTTGTCATGATCTTTACTCTCTCATCCTTTGGGATCCTGAGCGCTGTCATGATCTCTGTCAGTTTTCCAAGAGGGATTGTGTCTGGATCATCAAAATATTTGAGCATTGTCAAATTTGATCCAATTGTTGTCCTTTTCCTGAGACCCTCTTTGCCACCTACCTTGTACAAGATCATGTATTTTTTGAGCTCAGACTCAAGATAAACCCCTTTTCTTGTCTGATATTTGCTCATAGGTTTTGCCTCGCTGATATTTAGTTGTTAAATGTTGGAATACTCCACCTCAGGTCTTTTGTGTGATTACCTGAGATGTGATCTGGACAGACCTGTGATTTCCGTATAGATTTGTAAGAAAAGACTTTCAAACCCTCATGAAATCTGATATAATGAGGGACTGAGAGATGGCTCTGTCAAAGTTATCACTCAATCCAAGAGGATCATGTTCGCTGCATGATTCTCTTTTTATTTCCCATGTTTTCTCTCATAGTCTGCTGCCCTTGTTAAAACGTCTTTGACGTATGAATTTATAAATCCATACTCTTTATATTTTGCAATCTGGCTTTTTGCTCCTGAGTAATAGAGCAGGATCAGAGGATCATCATCCCCATAAGTGTCAAAAAGCTCTTTCAAATAATCTGCTGCCACAATGATGTTTGGCTCAGGATCAAGCATATCCTCAGATGTATATCCATATTTCTCAATCCTGTCTTTGTGCACCTTGATATTGACCTGCATCAGTCCATAACAATTGCCTGATTTTACTGTTGGCTCAAATCTTGACTCTCTCCATGCCATGCTCTCCATGAGCTCAGGACATATCTCAAAACTCTCTCCAACTTTTTCAAAAATAACTTGTAAATCTTTTGGGATTTCTGATTGATTGCTGTCGGCTGCTGCCTCAGCTCTGATTGAGCCTGTCAGAAATAGGCTGACAATCAAAAGTCCCCCCTCAAAACATAACAACACTTTTTGTGTCCATGATCTTTTTGTCCCGGATCCTTTTCCCCTCGATCCAGAGCCTTGGTCATTGGACTTTGATGTTTTTTGCATCCTCCCCTCCTTTTTCCCCAAAGCAATACTGCTCAAAAATCTGATTAGCAAGCTCATTGAGACTGATGTGCCTTTTCCAAGCTGCCTCTTTGAGCGCCTCTCTTGTTGGTGGTCGGAGCATCAGATTTGTCTGAGCTGTCCTCAGATCATCTGCTCCCTTGACCTTTGGTCTTGCCATTTTCGCTCCTCCTTTTTTTCACAGTTTATTTTGTTTTCACAAAATGGTTATGTATTTATTATGGATTCACATTTGATTGAATGTCAATATATTATTATCAAAATAATGTATCGCACTAACCTCTATCTACATTCAAATGCAGATAAATACTGATTAAAATTAAACTATAAAAAAATCTGTGGACACATTTTTGACCTGCTGTGGACACATTTTCATTTATGACAGTATCATCCTGAGGGCGAAAATATGAGCAAATTACACACCAACATCAAGAATATAAGAATGATGCGAGGCTTTTCTCAAAAAGAGCTTGGAGAGAGATTGCACAAGTCAGCAAATGCAATCTCCAATTGGGAAAAAGGAGCCACAAGTCCAGATGTTGACATGCTTGAGGGATTGTGTAAGATCTTGGAGGTCACTCCCAATCAGATCTATGGATGGGATGCCTGCCCGGAACTTGAACACTATTTGCAGGAAAAAGCTCAAATGATTTGTGATATGGATGAGCTGATGAGGCAGAGAGCTGAGATTGATGCAAAGATCAGAGAATATGCTCAGTCTTTGAGAAGAAAAAGCGAAAAATATTATAGTAACGATCTCTAATCCGCATAGATAGAGCCTTGGGAAATTCCCAAGGCTTTTTTATTTGTTTTAGAATTGCCCTTTTGCTAATTTTGTGATATAAATTAATCCACTCACATATTATGTTATCAAGGAGGTTGGATTAATGAAAAATGATACTGTGCAAAGACGATTCAAGATCATGCTCAAGGAGCTTGGCTTGTCGCAAAAGGAGTTTTCTGATCAGACAGGGATCCAAGAGTCAGATGTCAGCTATTACATAAACGGACACAGGCATCCATCAGCAATGGCTCTTATCAAGATTGCAAATGCAACACATGTCAGTCCGTCTTGGATTCTTGGCTTTGGATCTGATGAGATTATGGAGAGGATGTGATCATATGGCAAAAGCAAATAGAATTGGATCAGGAGCATACAGATGCAGACCCACAAAAACAATCAATGGACGAAAAGTGACCAAATCTTTTACTGTGCACCCTAATGAGTGCGGAGGAGATTGGAAAAAGGCAAAGAAACTTGCAGAATTGCAGGCAGACAATTGGCTCCTTGAAAAAGATGAGGAGGAGCATGGAGTCATCACTGTTGAGACAGCAATTGACCGATATAATGAGGCAAGATCCGAGGTCTTGTCTCCATCCACAATGGCTGATTATTATCGCATGAAAAAATATTTTGAGCCAATCCTAAAAGTGGACATCCATGATGTGACCACAGACATGATCCAGAGCATCATTGGAAACTTAGCTGTCCAAAAAAATAGATATGGCGAGAGATTAAATGACAGGACAATCAAAAACAGGATCTTTTATCTTTTGGCTGTCTTTGGTTATTTTGAGATCAATAAAACTTTCAAACTCAGATTCCCGGCTGAGAGTGAGGATCCTGAGCTGATGCCTCCTGAGCAGTCTGAATTTGTCCGACTCCTTGAATGTGCAGAATCAAGGGAGGACAAACTCATTTTGATGCTTGCTGCTCTTTATACGCTCAGGAGAGGAGAGATCTGTGGACTGAGAGGATCTGACATCCTCTGGGACATGCACTCGATCCAGATCAAGACCTCAAGAGTCCAAAATAAAGATAAAGAGTGGGTCTTGAAAAAAGCTCCCAAGACCAAACAGTCAATCAGGACAATTGAGATTGACCCTCAGCTCATGGATCTATTCCCTCAGGATCTTGCCCCAAATGATCTGGTCATTTCCAAGAATCCAAATGAGGTCACAAAAATGTTTGAGAGACTCAGAAAAAAAGCATGTGTCTCCTGCAGGCTGCATGATCTCCGAAAATTTGCAGCCTCGATCAGGTCAGACATTATGCCCTCCAAATATGTTGAGGCAGATGGCGGATGGAAAAAAGGCTCCACAATTCTCTCAACTATTTATAATAGACCCTTTAAAGAATCACGTCATGAGTATTCAAAGAAATTTAACAAAATGGCTGTTGAAAATTATGGCAAATTGCTCCTTGGATGACATTAATATTTCGTGTCAACTTCGTGTCAACTTCGTGTCAACTTGATTGTTTATATAGTGAATTTTAATGTTTAAAATTTAAACAATTTTATTTACTTTTAGAATTAAAAAAATCAGTGTTTATGCGGTTTTCAATGACTTTTTCGCATTAACACTGATTTTTTAAAATAATCGGAGTGACGTGATTCGAACACGCTGCAAAAATGGCTCTAATCCGCATGGTTATGCGGTTTTTAAATTTTCGTGTCAACTTTCGTGTCAACATTAATTTGATTTGGATTATAAAAAGGGCATTTTCAGAGCCCAAAAACATCAAAAAAACTGTCAAATCTTAAATTTAAAAATTTAACATTTTGACAGGTCGACAGACTCGCCAAAATTGGCGAGTAAACAAAAAATCTCCCGGATGTGATCATCACAGCCGAGAGATTTCTTTTGCACATTTGAGACTATGCTCAAAGCATGCGACCTTATGTTTATTATATCATCTTTTCATACTTGTCACGATTTTTTGTATGGCATCATAGTCATATCCTGCCCTTGTCAGGAGCTCTTTTCTTGTTGGCTTTGTTTTGGATGTGCCCCATTTATTATCCCATACCTCCTGAGCAATCTCCTCATTGGTCTTGTGCTTTAATGTCTGACTCTGGATAAATCCTTTTGTGTTGCCATAAAAGTCCACATCCATGTCAACATTTGTCTTTATTCCGGGCACATGCCCCTTGGAGCTATACTGCCAAGCAACACAGCTCTGCATTGTTGGCTTTAGCTTGCTAGTTGCATGATATAGTCCATCATCAGCCTTTGGATATCTGGCAATCCAAAAATAAAAGTCCTTTTTAAGATCTGCAAGGATGACATTGTTGTACCAATCAACATTGCAGTATATGCCTACATTATATCCTGCAGCTTTGAATTTTTCTGCATAGAAATATGCAAGCTCACTGATCTTTTTGCCTCCCTGATTTCTTAGCACCTGAGCCTCAAAATCAAGCCATATTCCATAGGGCAAAGATCTGCCTCCAAGATGCCTGATCAGAGCCTCAGCGTCTGCCACAGGATTAGCAATTGATGATGAGGCTATAAAAATATAGACTCCAACCTCAATGTCATGATTGATGCACCCCAAATAATTTGCCTCAAATTGTTCATCTTTTCTGTGGCTCTGTGCCTCATACATGCATTTAAGGATTGCAAAATTTGCACCACCCTCTTTGACCTTTTTCCAATCAATGACTCCATTATGATGACTCACATCAATCCCAAAAAGATCACTCATCAGGATCCTCCTTTGACTCCAATTGCCCATCAATTAAAGCTGTGATGAGCTGATCTCTCTCACTTTCAATCCAATGGAGCAAATGATTTTTGAAAAGATCTCCATATGTTCTGACAGGCTCCTGATCATCATCAAGATCATCCTCATCAACAAATCCATCAAGAACATCCTGAGGGAGCATCTCATTAAAGTGATGCATAAAATAAGAGTCATCATCATAATAGACATCAAGATTGTAAAAAAAGCTCTTAACAGCATCCTCAGCACAGTGATCAAAGCCTCTCACATATATCTGATTTTCGTTGTTGAGCTTTTCAATATTATAGTTTTCGTCTGTTCTGCAGTCTGGAATATATGTCATCACTCATCCTCCTTTTTGATTGCCTTTACATCCACCCAAGCCTCAGCAAATGCATAAATGGCAGCTGATGCAATTGTGCAGATTGTGCCAATTGCTGCCACTGTCTGATTGTCTGATCTGAGACCTGCAATTGATGTCCCTATGGATGCAAGACATGCTGCCACACAGATCCAGAATTTTCTTGATTTTAATTTTTCCATATATGCCACCTCATCTCTTGTGTGCAAGATAGCCATGGAGATCATCTTTTGCTCTCCTCAGCTCATCTGATATGCCCTCATTGTGACTGATGCTGAATTGAATCTCAAACTCTATGAGGGCAAGGAGAGATTTTTGGATTGCCTCTGTTGCATCCTCATTGTCTGTGATTCTATTCATATTTTTCTCCTGCTGTCTCTCAAGATCCTCGATCCGAGCCTCAATCTTTGCCACCCTCTGCTCAAGTGTCGAGTGAGGTTTTCCAAGAAACTTATATAATCCATAGGCTATGATCACGATATTGGCAAATTGCAGGATCATTTTCATGACTTCAGATATCTGCTGCATAGTTTTGTCCCCCCTCATTGATTTGGGCATGATAATTGTGTTTACGCATAAAATGCCACTCCAAAAGGAGTGGCATTTTAATGCTTTTATTACTCCTCAACTTCTGGCTGAGGCTTGTCTGTTGCATCATAAACATCCCAGAGGATCCTATTGCCCCAATTGTCATACATGATGACCATTGCAAAATCATTTGACTCTTTCATGACAGCAGCACATCTTGCATGAAACTTTGACCTTGCAACATTCTCATCAGTCTCTTTTGAGACCATCTTATACTCCCAATTTCCTGATGCTGCATAATGATACTGTTCTGTGATAAAAAATACTGTGTCCATTAAATTGTCCTCCTTTTAATATTGTTCTAATTGTTCATGAAATAGAAACCGAAATTGAAACATTTGTTGTCGCATGAAATGCATACCACACATAATCATAATCACTGATATTAACTGTAGTTGCAGTACTTGGACTTTTTAAGTTCACGATTGAGCCATCACTTTTAATTCCACTTACCCATACATTTGTTGCTCGAGTTGTTGTCAGTGTACTATACCCTTTTGTGCCTATTATGAACGATATAAATGCAGCAGATGACAATGAATATGGCATTTGTCCACTACTTCCACCTATTGCCACATAATAGCCAGGAGCAACATCAAGCATTGCAGGTTGACTTGAATATGCATATCCTGAACTATTCATATAATTCCATCCACTTGAGAAATATGCTCCGCTTGAGGATGGAGTTTTGCTTGAGGAACTATATGAATTGATCGCATAGCCTGCGCTTGACATCTTATATATGTTGTCACTTGACAATGTTGTTGGGCTGCTTGATGGAGACACTGATGAGTAACTTGATATTGCATATCCTGATGCATCTGGCTTGTATGCTGATCCACTTGACAGTGACACAGGGCTTGAGTTGCTTGGTGTGATATCTGTTGGGATCACATACTCACTTGGTATTGCTTCAACAGTAACGCTTGACAGATGCTTTCCGCTGCTTGGAGATATTATCTGGGAGCTTGTTGTTGGAGTTGCGCTCCCGGTCTCTGTTGGAGTCGGCTCAACTGTCACTGTGTCAAGTCCATCATATCCACTGTCTGCCTGCACTGATATATTGCTTGTCCCTGCTGTCACTGTTTTGTTTTGCAGCAAAGCTCTTGCAGAGGCAAGCACTGATCTGAAAACATTTCCCATGCTCAAACCTCCTTGATCTCACAATAAACAGTCCTAGCAGATGACTCAGCATCATATGTCAGTGTGACCTGTCCTGCAGTGGCTGTGTTGATTGCTGTGTAATTAGCTCCATCGGTTATGAAAAAGTCAATCATGTGATCTCCTGACTGTGGGAGCCCTGTGAACGTGACACTTGTTGCATTTGCTGCCAGAGTCTGACTGAGGACTGTTGCTTTTTTCGCTGCATATGCCACAATCCCTCCTGCACTTGCCACAACACTTTGCGGATCATAGACAGATGCCTGCATGTCTCCTGTCCCTGATCCGTCCATCACATTAAAGCTCTGACCACTTGGATGATCCTTGTCAGTGATTGTGACTGTGTGGCCTCCTGTGATCGTTGTGATCGTCACAGTGGGGCTCACTCCATCAGCACCATCCTGACCATCCTGACCATTTGTGACATCAAATGTTGATGTGTTGCCATCATTAAATGTGATCGTGTATGTGTCCACAAGCCCTGATGTGCTTGTCTTGGCAATGCTTGTGATGCCTTTTCCATTTGTCACAGTAAAAGTTGAGGATGATCCATCCTGCAAGCTCACTGTATATGTGTCCACAAGTCCTGATGTGCCTGTCTTTGTGACAGATGAGATGCCTGCTGCCCTTGGGATATATAAATGAAACACAGGATCCGTTGACGTGCCTGTGTTTGTGATGTATGGGCTTGTACCATATGCAAGCATTGTCACATCTGCAATCTCCACTGTGATGGATGCATCAATTCCTGAGTCAACAAAAGCACTTGTCTCTGTGTCCCAGACATACCAATTGCCATTTGCTCCGATATATGGAGGATTCTTTGACAAAAGCTCCATTGCCTCAACAAGATCCTCTGCCTGCTCCATATATGCAATGATCTGAGGGACATCCTCAATAATAGCTGCAGCCAACTCAATCACTCTGTCATCAATGTCATCAATGGCTTTGCTCATGGCATTGAGATTGTCCTCATTTATTGCAGGAGTTGTGTTGTTATGCCAGAGAATCCGACTAAATAACTTTGATAATGCCATTTTTCTCTCCCTCCTTAAAAGATATCAAGAGTCCCATTAATATATGTGTCCTGCAGATTCTGGATCCCTTGGAGCTGCCTCTGCAAAATGTAGGATATATATGTTGTCTGACCAATTGAGATCTCAATCTCATCTCCGGGCTCAAGATATGGGAGCCCTGCTGCCCACATCTCAAAAGGAAACCATGTGACATCCTGCATCTTTGAGACCATTGCATCTGCATAGTCTTCGATCTGAGCAGATGTCCAAACAAGATTTTTAAAAAGCCAATTGTCTGAGCAATTATAATCCTGAGTGCCATCTGCATTGACCTGTCTTTGCAAAGTAAACTCTTTTTCCTGATTATTCTCATCAAGCCCTTTATATGTGATGATTAGATTTCTCCATTTCTGGACATTGCCCTCATCAGCCCAGAGCTTTGAATAAAAGTTTTTATCTGAACTCATGGCAGCGCCATCAGGATAAAGATCATTTGCAGGATAGAGTGTGCTTGCAGGATAGAGTCTTGAATAATTGAGCTCTGTTCCCATAAAAAGATCTGTTGTTCTGCTTAGTTTTCCAAACTGACAGGCTGTCTCATAGACTGCCGATTGTAATTGCCTCAAGGTCACGTCTGGCAGGTTTTCAACTTGATTGACTGTCAATCTGACCTTATCCATCTCATTAACACCCTCAAGGATTTCCACTTTGCACAGTTTAAGATTTCCATTATTCAGCAATGATTTAAAGTATGCCTCATTTAACTCTCTGATCACAGGCATGCTTTTTGTTGATTCAAATACTGAGACATATTGAGGGAATGTCAAATACATCCCTAATATTTTTGTTATAGGTTTTGAGCTCTGATTATCTCCGTTTAACTCAAATAATTTCTTGTATGGATTGGGAGTGCCTGTGTCCAGATAGAGTCTCAATTGACTTTTTTGAACACTAAAAGCATTTGATTTAAAATAATCAGAGACCTTTTGATCTGTCCCATAGATATAATAATTTTTAAGATATGAATATGTGCCATTATTTAATACATCAAAGAGATAATGAATAACTTCATCCATAAACTCACTAAAATACTGAAATTCATAGTATTCAGAATCATCAAATCCATAATCAATTGAGACATCTACACCAAACCATATATTTAACGTATTGTAGCTGCTTGTATCATTTGGATTTTCTGTCACTCTGACGCTTGTTGTCGGAGAAACAACTCCTTGACTTGTTTGTGCCCAGAAAAATGACGTTGGAATAACCTCATTTTTTCCATATACTCTGATGCTATAATCTTTTAATGCATTGTATAGCATTGAATAAATAGAAATAGATCCATCCACAAGGTCAAAATCGTCTGCTCCCTCAAGCAATAAATCATTAGCTTTTTGATCAAGATATTTACTCATCAAAAGATTGTAAGCAGTAACCTTGATAATCCCTGTTGATGCTTGTCTTGAGCATTTTTCAACTTCATAAAATCCCATTGGAATGGTGTGTTCTAAAAGCATATTGGGCACCTGTTTCTGCAGATATGTGTCATATAATGGAAACTGTGTCCACTCGACCTCCAACTTGTCTCCGACCATGCCACTAAACTCAACATATGTCTCTGTCTCTGTTGATGTTGGAGTCAGAGCTTGTGAGCTCCCATTTCTCAGGATATAGAGCTTATTAAATCCATTCTCATTTGCAGAATATGCTCTAAAATTGCCACTCTCTGTCAATGTGATCATGAAATATCTATGAAACTGTTGGACATTCTCATATCCTGTGCCTATATACTGCACATCAATAAAAGCCTGCAATCTCCGATCAGTGATGTTGGCTTTGTCAAAATATTGAAACTCAAGAGAGGATCCCTCACAGAGACCAAATTTGATTGTGTCTCCTGAACACATCCTCTCATCAAGTTTGACTGATTCAGACACAAGATTGTCATTGTCAATCGTAAAATCTGGATCTCCATCACTGTCGAGCACAATAAATCTATAATTCTTTTTCAGTCTCCCATCTCTGAGAGCATCTTTGACTAAAACAGGAACATCAATCATATCATTACCTCTCAGTGATAGAGATTTCTAAAACGTCAATAAAGCTGCCATCTCCTGCAAGATCATGCTTTGTGTTCTTGATCTCAAAATAACACTCAAAGGCATCAAAAACTCCTTTGTTTAACACATAGCATCCAAGAGTCACAACTTTATTATCAACAGCTCCATTCCAAAGGCTCAGGAAATCTGCAAGCGTGATGGAGTTTGATCTGTTGCTGCACACAACCTCAAAGGATCCTGAGATCTTTTCAGCAATAACAACTCTATGCTCCACCATGTTGGCATCCTTCCATGATTCATATGAGTCCTCAGAATTGACATTATATGATCCCTCCACAATGTATGGAGTGATATTTGTATCATTGACCACAACCTGAGCCTGCATGATTCTCTCCTTATATAGCCGAGAGCACAGCTCCTGTGCCCACGATCTGGGTATTTCTTATGGATTCTCTCTGCATCATTCTGAAAAGTCTGCCTGCATCTCCCTCAAGAGTGATGTTGACATTCTCTCCTGATGCAATCTGTGGCAGATATGTCCCCAAAAGACTCATGATGCCAGACAGATCATTTGCCCCGGTATTGACCTGAGGAGTATATGTCTCCATAACTGATGGATTCAATGTCATTGACAGCATGTCTGTTGTCATGTCATCAACAGCTTTATCAAGCACTCCCATGCCTTTTTCAATACCAACAGCAATTCCTGCAGGGATCCATCTGCCCACCTCATCAGCCATGAGTTTTGATGGAGATTCAATGCCAAAAAATGCAAGGATTCCGTCAACAAATCCACTCAGGAGATTGCTCATCCAACTCTGAAAACTGCTCCAAGCATTTGAGATCCCCTCTTTGATGCCCTCCACAATCTGTGTGCCAATCCTTGTGAACTCAGACACAAATGACAAAAATCTGTTTTTCAGATCTGTCATGATCATAGGCGCTTGATTCAAAAGCTGAGGGAGAGTATTTTTCAGACCATTAATGATGACTGTTATGATCTTGACTCCTGCCTCAATGAGTTTAGGGATCGCAGTCAAAAATGCACTGAGCAGCTTGCTGATAATGATCGGAGCTTTTGCCACTAATATTGGCAGAGCACTGATCAGTCCCTCTGCAAGAGCCATCATGAGCTTGAGTGCTGCATCAATCAAAAGATCTATATTGTCAATCAGATAGATGCAAAGATTTGTCACAACCTCCACAATGGTTGGGATCATCTGAGGCAGAGCCTGTGTGATTCCCTGTGCAAGGCTGACAATTATCTGGACAGCTGCCTCAAGTAAAAGAGGCAGATTTTCAATGATCATATTGCCAATTGAGACAACAAACTCCACAAGTGTTGGCACCAATTGAGGCAATGCTGTGATGATTCCTGTTGCAATCTGCTGCATGATCTCCACTCCTGTTGAGAGCAGTGTTGGCAGATTCTGGATAATTGCCTGCCCCAATGCACTGATGATGGATGTTCCCACCTCCATAAGCCGAGGCAATGCCTGTGTGAGCTTTTCAGCAATCCCATTGATGCCCTCAGTGATCATGCCAAGACCCTTGTCAGAATTGCCAGAAAAGATCTCTGTGAGTCCTCCCATTATTGTTGTGACTGATGGCAAGAACTCAGACATCATATTTCTTGAGATGCCTTGAAAAGCTGTCTGCATATCCTGCAATTGATCCTGATATGCTGCCGCAGCTTTGACAGCATCCTCAGACATAACTCCTCCAAGCTCTCTGACTCTGTCTCTCATTGTCTGAGTGTCCTCAGCTGATGTGTTGAGCAAAGCTCCAAGCTCTGTGGCTCCTTTTCCAAGGAGTTTACCTGCAAGATATGTCCTTTGAGTGTCATCCTCTACCTGTTGGAGCCCTGCAATTGTTGCCTCAAAAAGATCCTGCTGAGACATTTCTGCAATCTGCTCCTGTGTGATGCCAAGCTCTGCAAAAGCTGCATTGCCTGTCTCTGCAGCATTGGCGAGAGTTTTCATGGATGCTTTCATGGTCTCCATGCTTGTCCCTGAGTGCTGCATGACTGCATCCCATTCCTGATATGCCTCAACTGTCAGTCCCATCTTTTGTGACATCTTGTCGATATTGTCTCCATATGATGCCACGTCCCCGGATGCAGAGACAAATTTGGCTCCCATTGCTGTCAGAGCAGCTCCACCTGCTGCCACAGCTCCTGCCATGACTTTTGCTGTGCCACCAATGACAGATCCAAATCCTGATCCAAAAGACTTGCCTGCTGATGCTCCTGCTGACTCTGATGCATCTCCAAGTCCACTCTTTAATTTGCCACCGACTCCCTCAAATGTTGGCTCTATCTGGACATATGCGGTTGCGATTGAGTCTGACATATGTGCTCCTTTCTCCACCTCTCAAATGACTCAGGAGAGGCAAATTTCATCAGCTCATCCTTTTTCTGTTCTGTTGTGAGCTTTTTATAAACTGATGCAGGCTTTTTTGCATTTTTCTTGTGCCCCTGATTAAATGCAATTATCTGCAGGGCATCAAAAATGAGTGCAAGCATTGTATGCTCAAATGAGAGCTTGGATTTTGAGAGTTTTCTCATGACTCTGCTCTCCTCTCCAAGCCCCAACACAAGTGTTGCCAAGATATTTGGCTTTAAGACTGAATAATCTAAAATGTGATATGTCTGTGCAAGATCACAGATCACAAGATCCTCGCTGTCATTTAATATGTCAGCGAGGAGAATCAGTTTTTTAGATCACAAGCCTCAAAAATATCTGTCAGCTCCTCCATGAGGGATCCTGAGTCAGCAACCCCTCCATGCTTTAGTGCAACCTCATTCATAAAAATAACAAGTCCATCCCCTGTCCCAAATATGAGCTCTAAAAGAGAATAGACTGCATCAATGACCTGCTCCTGCTTTTCCTTATCGTCTTTATATTTGCGCATGTTGCGGATAAAATACATTGTTCTGTTATCCTCAGAGATGCGCTTGTCAATCTTGAACTTGATTCCAGACCTAGTCTGACCAATGATAAGATTCTCATTTTCTTCTTTTTTCTTGGCCCCCATGCATCAATATCTCCTCTCATATGATCAACCGCTGACTGTCTCTCCCTCGATAAACTCATCATGAGTCTTGCCATTACTGTCAGGATATGCGCTGATAGTAACTCCATAACCGATAGGATCAGAGTCATTGTATGTGATCTCATCTCTTGCTGTGATAGCTCCATCCGGGATCACGATTCTCTTTGCTTTGCCTCCTCTGAGGGCAAGGTCAAACACCCAAACAGCCTCCTCAGGATCATCAGCTTTGATTGTGACTTTTGTGTCTCCTGCTGCTGTTGTGGACACATTGTCGGATCCATAAACAGCCTTTAAGACATCCACGCTCTTTGACTCAATGAGAGTCAATTTAAACTCATCAGTCAGCTCTGTGAGAGATCTATAAACGATCATGCCTCCCCAAGCCTTGATTGCTGAGACATCCATCTCATTTGAGTTTGCAAGTCCATCCTCTGACACATAGCCAAGAGCAACAAAAGCCTCATCAAGTGCTGATGTTGCATCTGTTGGCAGTGTTGTGCCAAGTGGCGCTCTGTAAACTGCTCCTGAGAGGTTGGGCTTTCCTGTGCTGACATTCATTGCATTGTTTGCCATAATTCCCTCCTTAGTAGTGAGTAACTACATAAACACCTTGATATCTATATCCTTTAGTTGCCAGATCTGTGAAATTTGCAACTGTGTTGCGCTTGACTCCTGAGACATAATCAAGCTCTGGGAGATTATTGATCATTACATTGTCCACATCATATGCAAGATCTGCTGCCCTCGCCCTGCTTTTGGCATGGGATTTGATTGCAATTGTGGACTGATTGATGTGATCAGTCTGTCCTCCTCCTGTGAGCTCAACAACATAAAACTCATCAGGAGCTTTTTCAGGGATCTCTCCAAAAGCCTGAGCATCAAGCTCCACATCCGATCTGTTTAAATATTCAATAATAACTGCCTCAATCTTATCCATCATTTGCCTCCTTTTGTGAGAGGCAATCCAACAGCTCCAACAGCTTTGAGGAGAGTGTTGTTTGCATAATTGTCTCGACCTGCCTCTTTAGTCTCTGGATATACATTGACTATTGCAATCCAATTGATTGTCCTTGGATCTTCTGCTGCATATCCATCTCCTGCATTTGCAGCAACAGCATCAGCCACTGATTTGAGGGTGCTCTTGATCCCCTCCGATTTCATTATGCTGTTGATCCCCTGCAGATTCAGTTTGATTGAAACCTGACTCATAAGATGCACACCTCACTTTTTTATGCCATGGCAACTGATCTGGGATGTTTTCCTCAATGCCTGTGATTGGCACTCCAAACGTCTGGCATCTGTGTGTCTGTCCATAGGCATCAGTCCACTCCACAACCTTGTCAGTCCAATCATGATCATCTCCTTTTGGGATTGCCAACATATAAGAAATCTTTTTCCCATATAGGGAAACACTTGTGTTGATGTCATCTGTTGATGGCTCTCCAACAAGCACATTGTCAATCTTTTCTGCTGTCAGCCTCTTGATTGGAGCATTAAATTCATCATATCCTGTGACTGTCTCCTCATAGAGTGTCACTGTTGTCCCTTTGATCCTTGCCATGTCCAAATCACTCCCATCTGCTGCCTCAAAAGCCCCAACTTTTTGAGATCGTTTTTGAGGATAGCGTTTGCAATGCCACCTCCTGCCACAGCATAAGTGCCTGACCATGTATATCCCAGAGCAGACTGTGACTCCTGAGTCATAGCATCCCCATCTGTGGACTGTCTCAAGACTCTGCAAGTCACATCAACAGTCACAATCTTGAGTACAGATGCATATGCCTCATCAGCTGCTGCCATCTCATCAAGATCTTTGTCAACATTTCCTGCAAGGACTCTGAGCTCATCTGAGACAAGTGGCAAAAGATATCCTGCTCTTGTCTGCTCATCAGCTGTGAGAGGTCTCCACAGATTCTGTATATCCTCAACTGTTGCAAATGCTGTGTTGCTCATTTCTTTGCTCCTTTTTTGACAGGTTTTTTGGCGCTTGTTTTCGTTGCCTTTGGCTTTGCAGGAGCTTTTGCTTTTGGCTTTGCCTCTGCCTTTGGCTCCGTCTTAGCCTCTGACTCTACATCAGCAGGCTCCGATATTATTGGAGCATCAGCTCCGAGCTTTATAAGCCCCGGAGCTGTTATCTCACAATTTGATTGAAACTCAGCGCCTGTCAATGTGTTGCGATAAATAAAGCGCATTGTTTAAACCTCCGATCAGCCTGAGATGCCAGACTTAACAATTGCAAAAGCTCTTGGCACAAGGATGCCCCATCCAAGATATGCCTCGCCTCTGAGATATACCTGATTGTGACCCTTGAGATCTCCTGCATCAGAGTTGTCAGGATTGCCATACTCAATGACCTCAAATGGGATCTGCTTTGCAAAGCCCCACTTGAAATAATCAGCAAAGTTGCCAATGATGGCTTTGTCTGCTGATGAGTTGAATGATACTGTGCTGTTTGCATCAACAGGCAGACCATTGATTGCTCCAACATTCTGTCCCCATCCAAGCTCAGGGAAAAGAGGAGTGTTGAGATTTGTGCCTGTCTTAACAGCTGCAAGTGCTGACTTAAACGCAGGGCTCATTGCCATGCCTGTGACATCATGTTCATTGCTCTGGATGAGATCAATTGCTGATGTGACATTGTCCTGAGGAGCATCTGAGTCATATGCAACAACATTTGTGACAACAGCATCAAAGTTGTTGTCAGACAGAACAGGTGCACTGTTGCCTGTTCTTGGATTTACACCATGAAAAGCCATGATGTCGAGGGCTCTTGCAACTTTCTTTGCAAAGCCATCCCTGAAATTCTGCATATACTGCAGTCTGATCTCATCAGAGCCATATCTGAACTCATCAGAAACTCTGAGACCATACTCGATCTTGACAGGAGTGATTGTCACAGGAGCAACTGTTGCTCCTCCAACTGTCTTTGCACCATTCTCAGCAACAAGATCAGCCTCTTTGTCGAGGTTGAATGTGAAAACTGTCTCTCCATTAAATGGAATAGGCTCTGCACCTGAGAGCACTGCAAGGGAGCTCTTGCCCCTTACAAGTGAAAACATCTGGTCGGTCAATTCTGCAGGAAAAAGATTTCCTCTTGATAAAATATCGCTCATAATATCCTCCTTAATTGTTTGCCATCTGCTCATTTATCTGAGAGATAAAATTGAGCATGGCTGCATCTGCATTGATTTTCTGAGGAGCACTGCTGCCTTTTGTGTCTGTTGTATGGAGTGGAGCTGTCTGTGTTGGCTTGATGATGGCTGTCAGAGCTTTTGCATCCTGCTTGAGCTCCTCCTCATTGTTGCCAACAAGTCTGTTTGCCAATTCAAATGGCAATCCTGACTCATGTGCAATCCTGCTCTTTAACAACTTGGTTTCTGCAATCTGTGCTCTCTGTGTCAGATCAGAGACAACCTTGTCATGGTCAGCGAGCTTTGCATTGAGATCCTCAAGAGCTTTTTTGGCATCATTGACCTTTTTCTCATATTCAGTCCTGAGCTCCTCAGCCTGTTCCGGGCTTAAAAAATCCTTGTATGTCTCTGCAATCTCTCTGTCCTTTTGTGCAAGTCTTTTCTGGATGATCTTGTCCAGATCCTCCTGTGTCTCAATGATCTTGAACTGTTCACTCATTTTGTTGTCCTCCTCTTTTACCGTTGAGTAACGTGATTTTTTTGTATGAAAAAAGCACTCATATGAGTGCTTTTAACAACTGACTTTTTGCTTTTTCTTTTCTTCTTTTGTTGTGACACATAACCAATATGCCAATATCATTGACTCCATGACTGCAATGTCCTGAGTCTCCACAAGTGATGAGTAACCAAATCCACCCTTGGATCCGATCAGTCTTTTTTTGCAATTACACACCACATTTTTGAGTGTGCCCTGACCTCTATGCACCAATTTCTTGGCATATAGATCCTGCTCAAACATGGCATTTCCTTGAATGATCTCTCCCACTGTTGGCAGGATCACTTTGGGCTTGAATTTATACTCTTTGATCTGATCTGCAAGGATCTGCTGCCCTGAGGCTCCATCAATTGCAACCTTTGTGACTTTTGGATTCTTTAAAAATTCAAAAAGCCATCCATTGCCTGCTCTGACCGATACACAATCCAAAGTCTCAACAAATATCTTGCCATCTGTTGTCTTTGATGCGATTGACAGAGCACAATTGACTCCATCTCTGCCATACTTGATGCCCAGATATCTTGCATCTTTGAGCTGAGGCATATCATCAGATTTGAGATCATCCCACTCAGCCTCTGTGATTGCTGATTTCTGATTGAATGTGCACCAATAGCCGAGCCTCTGAATATTAAAATCAAGATCTCCATTTTTGAGCTCTGCCCGGATCTTTCGATCTGTCAGGATCGTGCCATATGATGGATTAAATCTTTTCCAAAGTTTAGGATCCTTGAGTGCAGCTCCCTCAATAAAATCAGGAGTTGACCACTCAGCCCATCCTGTGTCCTCTGCTGTCCCATCAAGGACAGTGTTGCGGATCTGAACAAATACATCTCCTTTTGATGATGCTGTTGGAGGAGTCCCCACAAAAATTGTCTGAGGATTTGCTGAGGATGAGACTGTATAGGACAGAGCTGATTGTTGCTTGGTGGTATATTCCTGAGCCTCATCAATGATGAGCAGGTCAAATCCCTCTCCAAGACCTCCTGAGTCTGTCCTTGTCCTAAAATCGACTATGCCTCCACCTGTGATCTCAATATGCTCAAGCCCATACTGCTTTGATGCATAAAAAGATTTCTCAGGCATCCTTTTCTTTTTCTTATTAAACTCCTCATATCCTGCTTTTTTTAGCAGAGCATAAAGCCTGTTAAAAGCATCATGAGATGTCGTTGTCCTGTGGGCTGTGTAGCAGATTTTTTCATTGAGATTGATAATGCCATCCATCTCTCTTGCTGCAAGGATCTCTCCTTTTCCATTACGTCTGGACACACATATGCAATATGATGTGTATGTCCAGAGCCCATCAGGATTGATTTTCTCAATGTTCTTGATTTGGCGCTGCTGCCATGTAAAAAGCCCCTGACCTGTGGCTTTGTATTGAGCAACTGCGATTGTGCCACGTGTTTTTTTGCTTGATTGTACATTGGTAAAAGAGGGATTTTGATTGTCAATCCTCATCTTTTACCTCCTGATATTTTGTTGTCTCTCCTTGATCTTTTTAATCTCAGCAGCTATCTGCTCAGGAGTCTTGCCCTTTGTTGATTGTTGGGCTGTTGTCCTTGTATAGCCTGTCTCCTTGACAAAATTTCTGATCTCTTTGTCTCTCTCGATCTGCCTCAGAGTCTCAAGTCTCTCCTCAGCAGTCTTTTGAGATTTCTGACCTGCCTGCTGCCTTTTTTCAAGATCCTCAGCAGGAGTCTCCCATTTTCTTTTGCTCCATACATTCTGAGAGATCATTTCTGACTTGAATGTGACTGAGCACCGACAAAATTCATGCCTCCGATAAATATCGGAGGGAGCTGACTCATAATCATACTCGCCCTCAATAGCTGCACACCAATCACAGCATTTGCTCTCAGCTGTCCTGACAATCTTTGTTTTCAGCCCTGATTGAGTCCTAAATTTGCAATTAGCCTCAACAAAATCATCAACAAAAGCCTCAGAATTGTTGACAATAGGCTCTGTGAGCCATGAGATTACATCATCAGCTGTCACATCATCAGCTGTCATCTTGTCAATGAGTCCCTGCACCCTTTGCTTTGGGAAATCAGCTTTGACTGATCCAAGACCAATTTTTGCCTTTTTATCAACAGCTTTTTGTGCTGTGGCTGCTGCCTCATTGATCAGATTATAGTTTTCCTCAAGAGCCGGGAGGACTGTTCTCTCTGCTATGTTGTAATAGAGTTTTCCATTTGGCAGATTGTCAACTGTCAGAGTGCTTGTCAAAGCTTTTGACAGATCCTCTCCGAGCCTTGCAGCATATGTGTGAACATCCTGCAAAGAGCCTTTGCCAGATTGGATCCTGACAGATGCTTTTGACAATGACCTGTCTGTGATCATCAGCGCTCTCTTTTTGCTGTCGATCTGCTCAATCAGATCCGGGACTATATCCTTGACCATATTTCATATTTGTCCACCTTTCCCCACCTTATAGGACATGATAAAAGAGCATTGGTGGACAATGCTCTCAATCTCTGCAGTGATTGTCATGCCACATCAAAGCTCAGTGAGCTCAAATGCCTGTGATTTCGAGGATCTTCTCCTCTGTCAAATAATCTGGATATGCTGTGCTTATTTTCTGGATTGCATCTCCGATTCCTGACAATGTTGAGACATCTGCTTGGAATGGAGGGAGCCACAGCGCTTTTGTATAAGTGATCTGTGATCTCTCATACTTGAATTTATCTCTGACACAGGATGCCAAGAATCCTGCATTTAAAAGACCAACTGCAAAGCTCTTTTGAGCTCTCTTTGCAGTGAGCCTCAGATTTTCATGAGCTGCCTTGATTGCCTCATAGCTTGATGGATTGCTCTGTGGAAATCCCAGATCATCAAGTGTGAGTCCAACCTCTCCTGCAAATATGGATGCAAACATCTTGAGCTGATCTGCATGAGGAGTCATGCTCTGCTGAGTAAACTGTCCAATCTTGACCTTGTCTTGTCCATCCTCATTGACTGTGAATCTCATCATTGCAGACATGGCTGCTGCCCATTTATCAAGCTCAATGTCCTGATCAAGTCCTGTGGCATACTTCTGAGGGAATGAATAAAACTCAGCTGAGATCTCTGATCTCTTGATTGTCCTCAGAGCTGATCCTGTGATTGACATGCAAGTCCTTGAAATTCTGGAATGACCGAATTGTCTTTTTGCATCAGGCTTGAAAATAACAGGCACAAGCAAAGCATAAGGAGCAGGATTTGGTCTTTGCTCCACAAGAGTCCCATTTTCATAATATGCAGTATATTCTTTGGTGAAATATGCCTCTTTGACAGGATTCTTGAACTCGTCCCTCTCTAAAACTGCATAGCCCTCATTGAGCATCTGAGTGATTGGATCCATGGTGCCTGTTGCATCATCTCCTCCAATGACCTGCAGTCTTGGAAATCCTGACTCATCCTCAGAAATATAAATAAATGAGCATGAGCAGATCAGAGCTCCGAGAATAGCGCTGTCAATGAGAATGTCTTTGTTGTTGACATCATAAATCCCTGTCATGTCAAAGACATCATCCTTGAAACCATAGAGATCAAGTCTGTCTGCCAGAGCATCAACACCCTTGGCACACCATCCAATGACACTATTCCACATTCTGAGCTCAGGAGGACTTGAGATGCCAAAATCCATGGCTTGATTTTTCATTTCATAAAATCTGTACCTCTTGAGAGTCCTCTGCCTTTTCATGAGCAATTTCATTTGCAAATATGGGATTCCGTAATATTCCATAACTTTGACCTCTTGTGATTATATGCTGCATTTTTGCGATTATATCGCATGATTTTGCGATTTTCTCGCAAATAGTTGATTTATATGTACTCAAAAGGAGAGGCTGTCATTTTTGACAGCCTCTCCTTTGATTTTCAGCGAGATATATGTGCA